>ERZ826220.1748-NODE-1748-length-20600-cov-4.002190_pt1 | contig 20600 bp, 12 predicted proteins | sample MGYA00519927_ERZ826220 | MGnify/ENA primary metagenome ERZ826220 (study PRJEB31778, sample SAMEA3449225) | human gut metagenome | biome: human gut; feature: human-associated habitat; material: faeces | place: United Kingdom | collected 2010/2012 ... | reverse complement strand
GGTTCAGACTTCCGTCCATTGACCAATATTCCTCACTGCTGCCTCCCGTAGGAGTTTGGTCCGTGTCTCAGTACCAATGTGGGGGGTTAACCTCTCAGTCCCCCTATGTATCGTCGCCTTGGTAAGCCGTTACCTTACCAACTAGCTAATACAACGCATGCCCATCCTTTACCACCAAAGCTTTCAACTCCGAAAGATGCCTCCCAGAATATTATGGGGTATTAGTACCGATTTCTCAGTGTTATCCCCCTGTAAAGGGTAGGTTGCATACGCGTTACGCACCCGTCCGCCGGTCGCCATCAATAGTATTGCTACCATTATGCTGCCCCTCGACTTGCATGTGTTAAGCCTGCCGCTAGCGTTCATCCTGAGCCAGGATCAAACTCTCCATTGTATAATTTAATGTATTGTTAGAGTCCTGACTGTTTCTTATTTCCTAAAAGGAAATTGACAGATAAATACTACACTTTTTCTCAAGTTTACCAGTAATTCAAAGAACCATTTTTCGGAAACCTTTCCGCTTATTTTCGGAGCGGAAAGTGGTGCAAAGGTAAAACCTTTTTTCGAATCCGCCAAATTTTTGAAGAACTTTTTTCGAAGCTTTTTCAAAACCTCTCCGCCTGTTTTCGGAGCGGAAAGTGGCGCAAAGGTAAAACCTTTTTTCGAATCCACCAAATAATTTTCCAAGAACTTTTGCAACTTCGAACCTCCGTTTCCGCCTGCCGCGGGTTTACGGCTGTAAACCTGAGACTTCGATAAGAACGTCGATTTTCTGATTGCGGGTGCAAAGGTAGCGACAATTTCGGAATCTGCAAATATTTCGCGGTTTTTTTCTCGAAATCGGCTTATTTTTCTCCGACAGGGGAATCATACCTTTTATATATATAAGCGACGGGCCTCCCTCCGCGGAAGACCCGTCGCACGGAACCTGGAAACGGCTACAACCAGCCGTCGGCGGAATTGCTCTGCGAGCGGACGGTCACATAGAAACTCTGCGACACGACCGTGCCCTCGAATCCCCTGGCCGAAACGGTTACCCTGGCCTGCCCTACCTTCTTGGGCAGCATCCGCAGAACGCCGTCGCTGACATTCACCCGCACGACCGACTCGTCGTTGGCCACGGCATCGTATTGCGAAACCGCATCGTCGGTAAAGTAATCGGCCAGCGCGACGCTGCTCGTCGGCGTATCGGTCTTCAACAACCGGTTGGCGATCCGCGCCGTGACCCGAGGCGGCGTCTTTTCGCCGAACGCGACCTTGATATTCTCCAACAGCAGGTTGGCGTCGAGGTAACCCGCCCCCATTTTCCCTTTGTATTCGTCGAGCAAAAGCGTCGGCCCATCATAACGCTTGGTGCCCGTCAAGTAAGGATCGATCGGATGGACGCTTTCGAGCAACAGCTTCTTGTATGCGTCGGCCGTCATGCGGTAGCCCAGCTGCGAAAGATAGGAGAGTCCCAGCGCCGCAACGCCCGACACATGGGGACAAGCCATCGACGTACCCTGCATATAGCCGTAGACATTGCTATCGGTCAACCCCTGCCGGCGCTCGTCGTCGTAATAGGTCACCGACGGATCGCTCAGGATAGTGCTGAGCACGCCGCCGTTATCCGTTCCCAAACTCGAATTGTAGAGATCGCCGCCCGGCGCCGTAATGTCGACCTCGTCGTTATAACAGGTATAATAGGCCGGCAGAAAATCCGATCCCATGGCCGCCACCGAGACGACGGCCTCGTAACTGGCCGGATATTCGGAGACGTCCCCGAACAGATCGCCGTCGTTACCGGCGGCAAAAATCACTACTCCTCCTTCGATCGGCGAATCGGGATCGTTCTTGCCGGCGTTGGCGATAAAGTAGTCGATCGCCGCCTTCTCGGAAGAATTCATGAACCACTGCCGCATGGCCTCCATCTCATCCCTGCTGCCCGTCGAATAAGAATATCCATAGCTGCACTGACAGATCAGCGCACCGTTGTCGGCCGCATAGCGGAACGCGTCCTCGGTGGGATAGCTTCTCTTGTCGGGATCGCCAAAGATCTGGCACGACATGATCTTCACGCCGCCTGCGCCGTTACGGCCCCCGGCGATGCCGCAAACGCCCCGATCGTTGTCGTTGACCGCCGCGATCGTGCCGGCCACATGCGTTCCGTGGTCGGCGTTGGAGTAGTAGATCTGCCCCTGATACTCCTTCCTGTCCGCATACGACCAGTCGAGCTCCGCCGTGTTGTTGACGAAGTTGTATCCGTGCAGATCATCATCCTCCGGGTTGGGATTGACCCAGATATTGGCTTGCAGATCGGGGTGCGTATACTGGACGGCCTGGTCGATCACCGCCACGACAATGTCGCTGCTGCCCTGATTTTTCTTCCACGCGTCGAACAGGTTGACGTCGGCGCCCGCCTGAGTGACAAGCACCTGATAACCCGTATTGTCGTAATGCCACTGCGCCGGCAGGAGCGGATCGTTCATCGGCATCGACGCACGGGTCGCAGCCGCCGCGGCGCTCCGCAGCGGCCGGATGCCGTCGACCCCCACGGCCGCGAGCAGTTCGTCGGCCGTGGCGAATCCCGCACGGGTCGCCGAAGCCGAAGCCAGCGCGGCGGCCAGCGAATCGGCGGCCGACGGACGGAACTTGACGATCAGCTGTCCCTCGACGGCGCCTTCGGCGTCGTAGATGACCTTCACGCCCGCGGACGAGCCGCCGCCCTGCGAAAAAGTCTCCTCCGGATCGTTCGTACATGCCGCCAGCGACACGATACCTGCCAGCAACAGAATCTTTTTCATCATATACATTCTCAATTATAGCTTTTAAAGATACGAATAAGCGAGTGCAATGTCAAATTTATTTGAACATTGCCGAGCGGGAGTATCTTCGGCACAGCCAAAGATACGATTAAGCCGAGCGCAATGCAAATTTATTCGAACATTGCCGAGGCGAAGTATCTAAGACGAAGTCAAAGATAGTAAAAGTCGAGACAAGTTTTGCAATTGAAGATAAAAAACAAATCCGGATTCGACTTACCCGACGACGGGCAGGCATCTCCCCCGACGCAGACGCGAAGAACGGCGACGCCGCACGCCGGTCGCGCGATTCTCAGGAATCGACCGGAGGGGCAGCTCGCGAACAGACCGGACGAAAATCCGGGGAATACGATCCGCAGCACGGGAAAATTCGGATTTTTTGCTACTTTTGTCGAAAATTGTACGAACGATGAATTTCAAGAAAATCACGATACTGCTCCTCGTGCTCCTCGTGGCGGATCAGGCGCTCAAAATCTGGATCAAGACCCACATGACGCTCGACGAGGCGATTATGGTCGTCCCCACGTGGTTCCAGTTGCGTTTCATCGAGAACAACGGCGCGGCGTTCGGCATGCGGCTCGCGACGGGCGGAGCCTTCGATTGGGGGAAACTGGCGCTGAGCCTCTTCCGGCTGGCGATGATCGGTCTGCTGGGATACTATCTCCGTTATCTGGGCAAACGGAAAACACCCGCCGGCGTACTGGTGGGACTCACGCTGATTCTGGCCGGAGCGATCGGCAATATGATCGACAGCGCATTCTACGGTCTGATCTTCTCCGCCTCGACTCCGACCGAAGTGGCGCACTTCGGCGGCAGCTATGCACCGCTGATGATGGGGCGCGTGGTGGACATGTTCTATTTCCCGCTCTTCCAGTGGAACGGCGTGCCGGGCTGGCTGTCGTTTCTGGTCGACAGCCGCAACTACTTTTTCGGCGCCATCTTCAACCTGGCCGACGCCTACATCTCGGTGGCAGTGGTCTATCTGCTGATTTTCCAGTACAAATTCTTCAAATAAGGTCGTCCCTGCAAAAAAATCCCGCCAAAATTTGCGGGGGGGGGGGATTTTGCGTATCTTTGTGCGCACAAACAGTTTAGTTAACGCATAAACACACGTAGACCATGAAAAAGATCTTACTTTGTCTGGCGCTTTTCTGTCTCGCAACGGGTCCCATCTCGTGCGGCGACAGCAATACCGACGACGGCACGGAACAGGGCGGCGGCGGCAACGGCGGCGACGGAGGAGGAACCGGACCTGAACCCGAGCCCGGAAATCCCGAAATCACACCCGAGCAGCACAAGGCCAAACTCGAAACGATCGGCAAGGAGGTAGCCGCCCAGTTCAACCCCGAAGACAGCAAAGCGGCCATCGAATCGCTCACGGCTCTCGAAGAGCTGCTCGCATTCGATGACGAGGACGTAGCCCCCTCACCCGCTCCGAAGACGTATGCGGTCGCAACGGCCAAGTCGCTGGCAGCGGTCGCCGCAGGGCCCGACGTCCATGCGCTCACCTCGCTGATCGTCCGCGCGACGACCACCGAAAAGTACACGCTCGACGAATGGGCGGGCGACTACGTGATCGAAGACGGCGAACCCGTCAAGAAGGGCGAGTTGGCGAACCAATACCGCCTGACATGGGCCGACGCGGCCGGCACGCAGTCGGAGGCGCTCTTCACCTATTCGGCGGGCGGTGTGGAATACACCCGCGTGGACGGCTATGCGATCGTCATTCCGCAGGATTGGAACCTGTCGCTCAAAGTCGCCGGCCACGAAGAGCTGAGCGTCGTGGGCAAGAGCAACGTTTCGGCCGACGGCCTGACGCTCGCCCCCGAAGTGACGGTGACGCTCAACGGCGGCTATGTGGCTGCGGCCAAGGTGAACGCCGACCCGAAGCAGGTGACGGCCAACGCCTCGTTCACGAAGAACGGCACGCAGATCGTCGACGCCTATGCTAAAATGGTATGCGACGGCCTGACCGACCCAGACAACTGGATCGTCGAGGAGGAGTACGACTGGAACGGCGACGGCGTCATCGACGACACCGACACCTACATCGATCCCGAAGATCACATCGTCGATCATGTCAAGACGGGCGAAGGCTACGTGACGGTGATGGGACTCAAACTCACCCTTTCGGGCGACATCGCCAAGATCATTCAGCAGGTGAACGCGATCGCCGACACCAGTACGGCGACAGGTTCGCAGCAGGAGGCCGACGCCTACAACACCAATGCCAAGGCGAAACTCGCCTACACGGCCGACAACTCGACGATGGCCGACGTCAAGATGCAGAGCTACTCCTACAAGGATTACATCTACGTCTGGAATCCCGACACGCAGACCGGCGACAACCAAGTCGTCACCCGTTACGACATCGAACCGGTGCTGGAATTCGCCGACGGCTCGAAGATCGCTATCGAGGAGTATGTGGAAACCGGATTCGACTCGCTCACCAAAACGTTCGAAGATCTGGCCGACGCCTACATGGACCTCATCGACGGGAAATAAACCCTGAACCCCGCCAACAAAGAAGAGGGAACGGCTCGTGCCGCGTCCCTCTTCTTTTGCCCGTTATGACGAATACGCTGACCCGACTGCTGCTCACCGCCGCGCTCTGCGGGCTGTTCCTGCTTTCCGAAGCACAGGAACGGAACGCCGTGTCCGCGCCCGATCCGGCTGCACCCCGAATGCCGGCCGACAGCATCTCGCGCGACTACCGGCTCGACGGCGTCGTGATCGGGACGCAGCGTCCTCCCTCGCCGCTGGGAAGCATCGCCGAAGGACGGTTCCGGCTGCTGATGCGCAACAGCAGCGCACTGCCGCGCTTCGCGGGAAGCATCGACCCGATGCGCATTCTGCAACTCATGCCGGGCGTGCAGACCGCCGCCGAGGGAAACAGCGGACTCTACGTGCGCGGCAACGACGCCGGTCAGAACCTCATCCTGCTGAATCAGGCACCGCTCTACGCCCATGCGCATCTGCTGGGATTCTTTTCGGTCTTCAATCCCGGACAGGTGGCTTCGTTCGAGCTCTCCAAGACGGGCGGCGGACGCATCGAAACGGCCATGCAGCCCGCGACGGTCGTCGTGCAGAGCCGCGAAGAGACCGGCGTCCGATGGGGCGTCGAAGGCGACCTGGGAATCATCGCCTCGCAGGCGACCGTCACGGCTCCGCTCACAGACCGCGCGGCGCTGTTTCTCTCGGGACGCCGCTCTTACACGGGATGGCTCATCGGCGCCCTTTCGCCGAAAGGCGAAGACGACCTGAATTACCGGCTCCAAGATTACGACGCCACGCTCGCATGGCAGATCGATGACCATAACAAACTGATCGTCAACAGCCACTACGGCGACGACCGCACGCATATCACCTACAACGAAGGGTTGCTCGGCGGGCGGCTGCAATGGTATGCCTCCGTCTCGTCGGCCACGCTGCGCAGCGAACTTTCGCCCACGACGCACATGGAGAACGCACTCTACTATTCGCGTCTCGACACCCGTCTGACCGCCTCCACGACGGGTATTTCGGCCCAAGCGCCCTCGTCGATCGGCGACCTGGGATACAAACACAGCACCCGTTGGCACATCGGCCGCCTGCAACTGGCCGCAGGTCTGCAATATGCCTACCGCCGCATCCGCCCGCAGCACATCGCCTCCGACTACGGAGGGATCGCCGACGCCGGACGGGGGCCTCGCTACGACACGCACGAATTGGCGCCCTTCCTGGCCGCGACGATTCCGCTGACGCACAGCCTCACGTGCGACGCCGCACTGCGCTACGGGTTCTATCTCCTGCAAGGAGACGGGCGAATCGCCTCCTACCGCCACGCCTCGCCCCAGCCGAGCCTCTCGCTCGACTGGCAGGTCGCACGCGGCAGCCGGCTGCGGGCCTCCTACAACTACATCACGCAGTACATCCACAAAGTCCCCTCGTCGAACATCAGCTTCTCCACCGACTTCTGGATGGCGCCGACCCGACGCACGCCGCCGCAGCATACCCATCATGCGGCGCTCGGCTACTTCGCCGAAGCGGCCGGCGGGCGGCTCAACTTCTCGGCCGAGGCCTATTACCAGCGCATGTACCGCGTATTGGAGTACAACGCGCCGCTCACGGGTATGGTCAACAACCGTTACGAACTGGAACAGTACCTCCATTCGGGCGACGGCGAAGCCTACGGCATGGAGTTCATGGTCTCTTACGCCGGTCGGAAATTCAACGGATGGATCAGCTACACGCTGGGGAAATCGGTGCGTCAATTCGCCGCCCTCAACGACGGACTGCCCTTCCCCGCTTCGCTCGACCGGCGGCACGACCTCTCGCTTGCGGCGAGTTACATGCCGGGCGAACGCTGGGAGTTGTCGACGGTCTTCGTCTACGCTTCGGGCGGCGCCTATACCCCGACGCGCGACCTCTACATCGCCGGCGGTTCGTTCGTCCGCGGACACGGCTCCTACAACGGCGCCCGCCTGCCGGATTACCACCGGCTCGACCTGTCGGTCACCTACTGGCTGCGGCGGAAACCGTGGCGCAGCGGCATCAATCTCTCCCTCTTCAACCTCTACGCCCACCGCAACCCGCTCTACATCTCGTGGCCGGTGCTCGTCGACGAAGAGAAGCACGAATACCAGATCCATCCGCGCCGGCATTACCTCTACACCGTCATCCCCTCCGTAAGTTGGATTTTCAAATTCTGAATGCACCGTGAAACGATCCGTCATCCTGCTGTTTACGCTGCTGGGCAGCTGCCTGGGCAAGGTCTCGACCGATACGGAATACCATCGTCAGCTGGTAGTCGAAGGGAGAATCGAAGCCGGCGGGCCGGCCGAGGTGATGCTCTCCGAGAACCTTCCTTTTCTGGATGTCATTACCGAACAGACGCTCGAAGCGGCCGTCGTCCGCTATGCGAAGGTGACCGTCACCTCCGACGACGGGCAAAGCGAAATCCTTACGGGCTACTACGACCGCAACTATCCGACCCGCTTCGTCTACCGATCGGCACGCCTGCACGGCCGCACAGGCGGCACCTATACGCTCACGGTCGACTATCGGGGACGAACCTGCACGGCCGTCACGACCGTCCCCGAACCGATCCCCCTGCGGGAACTGCGCGCCGAACCGGTCTGCGACTCGCTCTTCACGCTGCAAGCCCTCTTCGACGATCCTCCGGCCAAGAACGCCTACTTCGCCGAGTGCCGCACGACGGATCCCGGCGCCTACTCCCCTGCACTGATGGGCGTGGTCGACGACTCGGTGCTCGACAACGGCGGTTCGGTGACGCTGACCGTCAACCGGCCGCTCCAATACCTCAAAATCAAGGACTACAAACAGTATTTCCGGCCCGGCGAGACGGTCGACGTCCGTTTCAGCCATATCTCCTCCCCGACATTCGATTTCTGGAGCCGGCTCGAAAACGAGATGCTCAACGCCATGAACCCCGTCTTTCCGGCCTACGTAAACCTCCCGTCGAACATCGAGGGCGACGCCCGCGGCATTTGGAGCGGATACGGCAGCTCCTACTACCGCATTACGATGCCACAGGAAAACGATAGCAAAGAAACGACCGTTTTTCCGCCGGCATAGCTCGAACGAGTCGTCCCTGCACGCGGTTTGGAGCAAACGATCCGAGAAATCCGCCGCTCTCTCCGCGGAAGCCCCCCGCCGGCCCTCCGCACCGGCGGACGGCAGCGACCGATCGCCGTTCGCCGATGCCCGCTGACGAGCGCAGACACGCCCTACCGCAGCCATGAACCGGCAAACGGCAGGAGATTATCGCAGACCGTCAATTTTTTTCGCGGAAAATAGCGGAAGTTTCCAAAAAAGTATTACCTTTGCACCACGCAAACCAACAAGGTGCGTACCCATGCCCAGGTGGCGGAATAGGTAGACGCGCACGTTTCAGGTGCGTGTGCCGCAAGGCGTGCAGGTTCGATTCCTGTCCTGGGCACCAGATATCCTGCTGATTCGTCAGCAGGATATTTTTTTCGATTCCCGTGAAAATCCCGTATCCGTTCCGAACGCCCTTTCCCGACAATCCGCAACTGCACTCCTTCGAGTCCGAATCCCGATTCCACCATCGACAGGTATACTGTTTCGGCGCCCCCTTTGGCCGAAACCACCGCCCCGATCAAAACAACGGTGCTCCCGCCGTCCCGCGAAGAGTCCCTCCCCTCTTGCAGTATGGCGGAATAGTATTATATTTGTAAGGATTTTAGACCAATGAAGGCAGAGGAATCGATACTGATCGAACGATTGAAGAAGGGCGAACGCACGGCTTTCAACGAACTCTACGGCATATTCTGGGCACCATTAGTCAATTATGCGGAGCTCATCGTCGGCGACGAAAACGCGGATGACGTCGTACAGGAGGTTTTCGTCCGCATCTGGGTCGGCCGCGACAAACTGCGCAACGACGGTTCGCTGCGCGGCTATCTTTTGCGTGCGGTCTACCGCACCGCGCTCAACGTACTACGGTCGAAAAACTATGCCTCGTCCTACCGGTCGCAGACAAAACTGCAAATCGAACAGCAACTCTGCACCTATTACGACCCCGACGAAAACGAAATTATCAGGAATCTTTACGCACGGCAGATCGCCGACGAACTCGACGCAGTCGTCGAAACGCTCTCGCCGAAATGCCGCGAAGTATTCCGTATGAGCCATTTCGAGGGGCTGTCGAACAGAGAGATCTCGGAGCGGCTGAATATCAGCGTTTCGACCGTCGAGAATCATATCAACAATGCGTTGCGGCAATTACGCGGCAAACTGGGCCATCTGAAAATGTTTTTGCTGTTGACGATTTACATCTTGGGACAATAAAAGCGGTCGACGAATAGGTGCTTTCCCCGACTCGTGTGTATTATAATCGGAAAGTCAATACGCACGACCGTGAAAAACGAAGACTCGCAACATCCGTTCAACGAACGGATCATTTGGAAATATTTCGACGGGACAGCTACTTCCGAAGAGGAACAGGAACTGTCGCAGTGGTTAGCAACCAGTGAAAAACACCGGCGCGAAGTTGCCGAACTACGCGCCGTCCGACAACGATTCGCAAAGTGGCGTTCGACCCTCTACGGTCCGGCGCGTTTCATCCGTTCGCTCAACCGACTCAACAGTCGGATCGATGCGCTCGAAAACGCTCCCTGCACGGTGCAGCGGCCCCATCGTCTCTCGAACCTTTTCGGACACATTCGTATACACTCCCTGCTCCGAACGGCTGCGGTCGTCGCAGTCGTGGCCCTGACCGGTATGTTCGCATGGCGTACCGCCCTGATGCTCGCGCCGATCACTTACTTCAATGCCGACACGACGATCATGCACGTAGCGATGCCCGATGGCTCCGACATCTGGCTTACACCCGGATCGACGCTCTGCTACGACGAGACATTTCACACCGACGAACGCCGCGTACATCTCGACGGCGAAGCCTATTTCGACGTCGAGCACGACGCCAAGCATCCTTTCGACGTCGTTACTCCCAATCTGCGCGTGCGCGTGCTCGGTACGGTTTTCAGCGTCCGATCGCTGCGCGGCGACCACATGGCCGAGACGACGCTGGCCGAAGGCGCCGTATCATTGCAGCGCGCCGACGGCAGCAATCTGATCCGGTTGCACCCCGGCCAGCGCGCCATCTACGATACGCAGGACGAACAACTCGAAATCAAGGAGGTCCCCGTCGGAGATCATCTGGCCCTGAGCTACGGTATCATCACACTCGACGGCGTTCCGCTCCGGCAAATCGCCGACCGCATCGAGGAGCTATACGGCGTGAAACTGCGTCTGGTCGACGACGATGCACCCGATGCCAACTACAATTTCAGTTTTCAGAAAGACACCCCGATCGAAGACGTGATCGAATTGTTACAATTCATCTCAGGCACACGTTTCGAAATCCTGCGGTATCCCGATTCCGACTGAATCCGCGCGCCGGAATCGGTTGCGATCCCTGTCGGCTACCGCTCCCGCAAGGGAACAGGAACAGACGATTGCCCAAACTCATACAAACTTTCATACTAACAACCTAATCACTACTCATCCATGAAAAAAATCGGTTTATTCCTGACGGGATGGTGTCGGATGCTTCTGTGCGTCGGGTTGGCTGCATTGCCGTCGGCGTCGCTCGGTGCAAGGGGCGAGTTACTCGCCGACCAGCGTCTCAACCTGAACTTGTCGTTCGGCAGCGCATCGCTGCGCGAAGTGGTCTCGGCATTCACCGAGCAGACAGGAGTGGTCTTCTCCTACGAAACCTCGCTCGGCAAACGGACGCTCTCCGACGTGCATGTCGTCATCCAAGACGCTCCACTCGAAGAGATGCTCAATACGCTGTTCTACGACACGGGCATCTCCTGGAAGATCAAGGATCACGTGGTGGCTCTCACCGCCATACCCTCGTCGAAAAAAAACGTGTCGACAGGCTCCGCCCCCTCTCCCTCCGCCAACCGTAAGCCGGTCGTGACAGGGCGCGTGGTCAATGAAGAAGGCGAACCCCTCGTCGGCGTGAACGTATTGGTGAAAGGCACTACGCAAGGGACGTCGACCGATATCGACGGAAGCTATTCGATCGCCGTTGCGGACGACGACGTGCTCCAATTCACCTATTTGGGTTACGGTTCAGCCGAATGGCGCGTAGGCACGCAGACCCGCATCGACGTCGTTCTGAAAGAGGACAAACAGATGCTCGACGAAGTAGTAGTAGTCGGCTACGGTACAGTGAAGCGTCGCGATCTGGTCGGCGCCGTCGATCAAGTCGACAGCAAGGTTTTCTCCGAACGTTCGAATCCGAGCATCTCGCGGTCGCTGCAAGGCGCCATTCCCAACCTCAACATCTCGATGCGCGACGGCAAACCCTCGCGTGCAGCGACGATCAACATCCGCGGTACCGGTTCGATCGGTTCGGGTGGCGGGGCATTGGTGCTCATCGACGGCGTGGAAGGCGACCTGGAAACGGTCAACCCTCAGGACATCGCCAGCGTCTCGGTGCTCAAAGATGCCTCGTCGGCTGCGATCTACGGAGCACGCGGCGCATTCGGAGTGATTCTGGTAACGACCAAATCGGCCGAAGAGGGCGAAACGAAAGTCACTTACAACGGCAGTTTTTCGCTTCACGCGCGCACGGTCAAGCCACAGCTGGTAACCGACGGCTACGAATGGACGACCGGCTATATAAACGCATGGAACGGCTATTACAACGGACAGAATCCGCTGCCATCCTACATCAACAACATCGCCCCCTATTCCGATAGCTGGTACAAGGAACTGGCACGCCGCAGCACCGATCCGTCGCTCGAACGCGTGCGCATCAACGACAAGAATCAGTACGAATACTTCGCCAACACCGACTGGATGGACGCTTTCTACAAGGATTTCAACTACTCGCACGAGCACAATATCAGCGTATCGGGCGGCAATCAGAATGCGGACTATTATGTATCGGGCCGTTTCTACGATCAGGACGGCATTTACCGCGTGGGCGACGAACGTTACAAACAGTACAACGTCCGCGCCAAAGGCAACATCCGCATCCGTCCCTGGCTGCGGTTGAATAACAACATGGATTTCACGGTGGTGGACTACCACCAACCGATGCTCTATTACAGTCTCCAACTTCCGCAGCGCATGATCGAACACGGAGGACAGCCGATCAACCCCATCACCAACCCCGACGGGACGTGGACTTATGCCGCCGTACTGAACGGTTACGCAGGCTTCGCCGAAGGATCGAGCTACCAGCAGGACGACAAATTCACCATGAAAGACAAACTGGGCATCGAGATCGACGTGGTGAAGGACGTACTGAAAATATCGGGCGATCTCTCCTACCTTTTCGCCCGCAACAAACGCGAGCGTGTGACCAATATGTATACCGGTTACCGAGGCCCCGACACTCCGATCACGGTTAACGAAAGTCAAGGCAGTACGCTGGAAAACCTGCGTCAGGACACGAACTACCTGTCGAGCAACATTTACGGAGAATACACGCCGAAACTCGGCGACGACCATACGCTCAAGCTGCTCGCCGGCTGGAACCTCGAAACGAAGAAATACCGCGGAACGACCATCAAGCGCGAAGGGCTGACCGTACCCTCGAAACCGAGTTTCGGTCTGATGGACGGTCTTACCAGCGATCCCGTCGTTTCGGGATACGACTGGAGTTACGTGGGCGCCTTCTTCCGTGCCAACTACGGCTATCAAGGCAAATATCTGGCTGAATTCAGTTGCCGCTACGACGGCTCTTCGAAATTCCCCGAAAACTCGAAATGGGGCTTCTTCCCCTCGGCTTCGATCGGCTGGCGCCTGTCGGAAGAGAAATTCATGGAGTGGTCGCGCAACTGGCTCGACAATTTCAAGATACGTCTCTCGGCCGGTTCGATGGGCAATGGCAACATCGACCCCTACAAATACATCGACTACATGACCATCAAAACCTCGACGGTCGTCATCGGCGACGCACTGGGCTCCTATACGACGGCTCCCGGAGCCATTCCGCTCTCGCTGACGTGGGAGACGGCGACCACCTACGACGTAGGCTTCGACATGGATCTGTTCCGCAACCGGTTGTCGATCGGATTCGACTGGTACCGTCGCTATACCACCGACATGTACACCGTCGGCGTGAGCCTGCCCTCCGTTTACGGCACCGACGCACCCAAAGGCAACAACGCTTCGCTCAAAACCAACGGCTGGGAACTCTCGGTCGGTTGGCGCGACAGTTTCGAACTGGGCGGCAAGGCTTTCAGCTACAACGTCAAAGCGATGGTATGGGATGCCCGCACATGGGTGACCGAATACATCAACCCGACGGGCGCACTGGGCGATTACTACGAAGGCAAGGAGCTGGGCGAAATCTGGGGCTACCGCGTAGAAGGTCTTTTCCGCGATCAGGAAGACATCGACTCGCACGCCGAGCAGTCGTTCTTGCAAACGCTCGACAAGGTGACCCGACCGGGACAAGTCAAATTCGCCGACCTGAATCAGGACGGTAAAATCGATCGGGGCGCCTACACGACCGCTGATCCGGGCGATCTTACCGTCATCGGCAACGAAACACCCCGTTACTGCTATGGCATCAATCTGGGATTCAACTGGAACGGTATCGGCATCTCGACCTTCTGGCAAGGCGTCGGCAAAAAGGATTGGTATCCGCGTTACGACTCGGGATTCTTCTGGGGCCAGTACAACCGTCCGTTCGGCTACATGCTCAAACAGCACACGGGCGACAAGGTCTATCGCGAAGAGCTCGACAACTGGGACACGGCCTATTGGCCCCGCTACACGACCTACCAGACCCACCAGTCATCGGTCAACCGTCCGCTGACGATCAACAACGACCGCTATATGCAGGATGTGTCGTATATCCGGCTGAAAAACATCACAGTCGACTATACCTTCCCCGATCGCATCTGCAAGAGACTACACATCAAAGGGTTAAAAGTATGGGTGTCGGGCGAGAACCTATGGACCTATTCGCCCATGTTCGAACACTGCGACAACTACGATCCCGAAGTGATCAACGCCGGTGACTCGGATTTCCGCACCTCCGAAGGCGACGGTTACAGTTATCCGATGCTGCGTACCGTGACACTGGGAGTCAACCTTTCCTTCTAACCTGCAAAAAATACGAACGATGAAAAAGATATTCATGCTCTTGGCGAGCGTCGCGCTCTTCGGTTCCTGCGAGGATTTTCTCTCGAAGGAGGATCCCAACAAAATCGACGCGCCGAGCTATTTCCGCAACGAAACCGATCTGCAAACCTACGTCAACGGCTTTCTGCAAACGATGAGTCCTACCGCCGCCTCCGTGGCCACGGGCGACGCCCGTACCGACTGCCTGGCATGGCGCGGCGAATACCAGTTCCTCACGGACAACTTTGATGCCGACGACCAGTCGGGCTGGGGAACGAGCGATTGGGAGGATCTGCGCAACATCAACTATTTTCTCGACAACTTCCGACAGGCGGCCGTCAGCGAGACAACGCTCGCTCACTACGAGGGCGTCGCCCGTTTCTGGCGTGCCTATTTCTATTGGAACAAGGTCAAGACTTTCGGGGCAGTGCCCTGGTACGATTCGACGATCGATTCCAACGACCACGAGGCGCTTTACAAGCCTCGCGACAGTCGCGAATACGTGATGCGCAAGGTACTCGAAGACATCGAATTCGCCAGCACGTACTGCACATCGAGTTCGGCTCTGGAAGTCAACTCCGTGCAGATCACCCGATACGTCGCATTGGCACTCAAAGTCCGTATCTGCCTCTATGAAGGCACCTTCCGAAAATATCACGCGAACGATCCCTCGACAGGGAAACCATGGACGGCGGACGAAGCGGAGACCTATCTGCGTGCAGCCGTGAGCGCCTGCAACGAACTGATGACCAGCAAAAAGTATTCGCTGGTCTCCGATCCGGCCAACGTTTCGACGCAGTACCGGAAGCTCTTCACGAGCGAATCCGTCTTCACGCAAGAGGTAATCTGGGCCCGCGTCTACAATGCCGAATTGAACGCGACACACAACCTCAACTCCAACTTCATCGTGCAACAGTACGGCAGCTACTCGCTGACCAAACAGTTCATCAATACCTATCTCAACCTCGACGGTTCGCGTTTCACCGACAAACCCGGCTATGAAAAGACCGCATTCATCGACGAGTTCGAGAATCGCGACTACCGCCTGATGCAAACCGTCCGCTACCCAGGCTACACTCGCAAGAACAACGGAACGGATACCCGCTATGCCCCCGATTTCGGCTACTGCGTGACAGGCTACCAGCCGATCAAATGGGTGATCGACGACACGAGTCTCGACAGCAACACCTCGCCCTGCTCCACGTCGATCCCGATTATTCGTTACGCCGAAATCCTGCTGACCTACGCCGAAGCGAAATGCGAGTTGGACGAATTCGACGAAACAGTCTGGAACGAGACGATCAAACCTCTGCGCGAACGCGCCGGTGTCGACGGAACGATGCCTGCTACGGCCGATCCCTACATGATCGAATATTTCCTCGGCACCGTCACCGACAACGCATTGCTCGAAATTCGCCGCGAACGCGGCTGCGAATTGATATTGGAAAACGTCCGCTGGGACGATGATATGCGTTGGGGTATGGGCAAACTGGCCGAACGGCCCTGGTACGGCGTCTATGTAGGCGAGCTAGACAAAGCATACGATATGGACGGCGACGGGAAGGACGACGTCTGCTTCGTGCGCAAGGAGCCCGAACGCCCGCAGGCCGGCATCACCTATCGCGTGCTGGGCGACGATTCTCGCTGACCGACGGCGACAGTGGTTACATCGAGTGCTACATCCGCATGACGCGCAAGTGGGACGATAAAAAATATGTGCGCCCCATACCGACGACAGCACTCAACGACAACCCCGCACTGGGACAGAACTACGGATGGGAAAAATAATAACGTACCAAACACCACGAATATCACCATGAAACGAATCAATAAATGGGCCTTGCTGCTGACCGCAAGTTATTGCGTACTGGCCGTCGGGTGCAAGGACGACGACGGGAGTTACCTCGTTCGCGAAACCGATGTCATCCAGTTTTCGAGCAATCTGGCCTCTTCGCAGCGCATCACGCTGCGTTGCAACGGCGCATGGCGCTCGGTCGTACCCGAAGATGCCCAGTGGCTCTCGACGACTCCTTCGGAGGGCGTCGGTACGGGCGAATTCGAATGGATCACCGTTTCGGCCACGCACAACCGCTCGGCCGAACGCACAGCAACGCTCTACTTGGAATGCAACGGCGTACAATATCCGATTACGGTGACACAAGCCAACGGAGCGATCATCTACGGCACACCGACGCTTGACGGAAATCTCATCGAGGGCGAAGCGTCGGAAGCCCGCATCCGGTTCACCTACTCCAACGCCTACGGCGACGAGACGATTGCGGTGAAATGCACGCCCAGCGGCGACTGCGACGGGTTGTCGGTAGCCGGCACCTCGTTCGAACTGACCAACGGCGGCGCAACGCTGGCGCTCGACATCGAGGGTACGCCGACGAAACCCGGATACGCCACTTTCGCCGTGAGCGTCGACGATCAGCCGATCGGCGAGGTGCGCGCCAAGGTCTACTCCGTCAGCGAAATGCCCGTCGAAGGACTGCCCGTACAGTGGCGTTTCAGCGAAATCATGGGCGGCGATCCCGAAAAAACGGATCTGCAAAAGCGTCAGCCCGAGTGGACGACCGACAAACATACGCTCAACTCCGATGTCGGTTCGGCCACCATCACGGTCGTCGAAGCCGAAGGCAAAACCGCGGCAGCACTGAACTCATGGGGCTACAACAACGGCCATGCTTACATCAAAGGTCTCTATTACAACGACTATTGGCTGATGACCATTCCGGTCAAATACGTCGCTTCGGGCACCGTCCTCAATGCGAAAGGCTGCTTCGGCGGATCGGGTTCGGCCGCAGCGTTCTTCCTGCTCGAATACTCGGCAGACGGCCTGACATGGCATCAGGCCGACGGCGCGAAGACGGAGACCTTCACCATCAAGGAGAAGCCGGTCGAGGCCATCTATCACGTGCAGGCTTGCGACGTACCGAAATTCCCCGACGACGCGGCATGTTCGTTCGACTGCACGTTCCCCGTCGAAGTGGATATTCCCAACGGCAACCTCTACATCCGCTTGCGGGTCTCGGCCAACATCCGTATCACACAGAACAACACCATCACGACGGGCGGAGGAGGTTCGAACCGTCTGGCAAAGACATGGTCGGTTTCCGTAGTCGAGTAATCGAAAAACAACGAATAGCATGAAAAAACAGATCATTGCGACGCTGCTCCTATTAACGACGACGGCGTCGAACATCGGTTGTACGGACGATAGTCCGGCACAAATTACCTCGCTCAAACTCAATCGCACGGAACTTACACTCCAACCCGGCGAAACCTTTCAACTGGAAGCCACGACCCGACCTGCCGACGCCGGCGTACCAATCAAATGGAGCAGTTCCAACGAGGCGGTGGCGGCGGTCGACGAACGAGGACTCGTCACAGGCACAGGTTACGGCGCCGCCCTCGTCACGGCACGCTACGGCAGTTACTCGGCCAAATGTTCCGTGACGCTGAACGCAGAACAAGTTTGGGATCCTTCGCAGGCTCTCGCGGCTCCGCTCTCATCGGACATCGTTCACAGCAAGAACGTCTTGCTGTATGCACCCCGCCGCATTTTACAGGGTTTCGACATCCTCCCGAACGGCGAGATCTACTACTCACAGGTCGGCAGCAACGCCTACACGCTCAATATCTGTCGGGCAGCAGGCCCCAACCAGAACGCCCAGGACGAAGTGATGATCCTCAAACATTTCGGCCACGGCACGCAGATCGTCGCCGAGAAAGCCTCAGACGGAAAGACTTACATTTGGCTCAACAGCAATGCCTCGGTCGACGACAGCGGCGAATACGGCAACAACTGGTCGTTCTCGCGCGTGGAGTTTGTGCCCGGAACGAACGAAGCAGACGGCTATGCCGGCGATACCTTCTTCCTGAACAAGGAACAGCAGTACGATCAACAGGTGGCCGTCGATTTCGATGCACGCCGATTGCTGGTGGGTTCGCGTAAATCGGGCGTGCGCCATTTCTGGATTTTCGACCTCGACGAAGTGCTGGCCCTTCCACTCAAGGAGATGACCGTATCGGTCACCGTAGGCGGAGGTACGGGCGACGGCGAGAAGCAGACCGTCGAACGCAAGATCATGGGACACGATTTGAACGACTGCCGCGTGCTGGGCAATTTCTCGTTCTCCGCAGGTACAGACAAGGAGCACGACGTCTACTCCTATTCGCATCAGGGACACGAAATCAACGGCGACTACATCTATTTCTACGAAGGAAATGCCGTCGAGAATTCGGATGATCCCGGTACCTATCAATCGAAGGCCTATGTCACCGTGTTCAACTACAACGGCCGAATCGTCGTACCACGCACCGAGGTAGCCGCTATCGCCGATGTGAACGGACTGGCCTCCGAAGGCTTCACGCAAACGGGTTACGCCGAAGGCGAATGCATCAAAGTCAAGGAGGGCAAACTCTATCTGGGAATGGCATGCCGTGACGGATCGTCGAGCAACCGGTACGCCAACATTCTGGTATACGACTGCGTGAAAAAGCAGTGATTCCAAACCTGCATGGTGACGGCCGGCTCTGCGTGACGCAAAGCCGGCCGTCCACGTTTTTCGACCGGACCGAAGTCCCGAATGTATTCTTCTCCACCGTCGTTTCGCCCGACAGAATCGTCACGGAACCGCGAACACGAAAACTTTTCGGGCCAAACAATCCACCAAAGCATGCGATCACGAACGATGATCCCTCCGATCCCAACCATCCACTCGGCATGAAAAATACGCTTCCCTCTCTCCTCGTGCCTCCCACTCGGCATACACGCCGCACAGCAGGACTGCATCCGCGAATTGCTCCGCCGCGATCCCCGACCCGCGTGTCTTCATGGCCGTCCTCTATTCACTGGCGGCGATCACGCCCGATACCGAATTCGGGCTGTCGTTCTACGACTATTTCACCGAAGAGGAGCGGTTCGCCCTGTGGCGCGTGGCCAGCCTGCGGGAATACCTGCCCAAAATGAACTCGGCGCCCAGCCGCGGGCTGTCGATCGACATGGCCAAGCCGCTGATGCGGCAGCTGCTCGGCAGTGCGCAGGAGGCCGTCGACGGCGGCGAGGTCTGTGCAGCGCTCCGCTTCGGGCACGGCGAAGACACGATGCCGCCGAGCGTCATTCTCGAAGTGGCAGACCCCTACTACGACCGGGAGGATTCCGCACCTATTGCGGCGACAAAATCTCCCGCATGCCGGACATGAAGCCCCTGCCCGAAGTGGAGACCGGTTACTGATACCGGAAACAGCTCGGACGCACGGTTCCCGCCGCAGTTCATACGACGGAAGCCGTGCGTTTTCCGCCACCGGCTGAGACTCCATCGGCGGAACGCCCCGCAGCGTCATAACGCGAATTTCGCACCGATGAAATAGGTGCGCGGCGCGGCCGGACCGTAAATGTAGGCCGCGTCCTTCCTCTGACCGAAATCGAGATCGTGCTGGAAACTGTCGAAAAGGTTCTTCACCCCCGCATTCAGTTCGAGTCTCAACTGTCTGGTAAGCGACAGGGTATACGACAGGCGCGCACCCATGTCCCAGAAATCGGGCGTCAGCCGTTCGGTATCCTTTGCAATGAATCCCGCGTTGTGCTGTACGAGCATCCGTCCGGTATAGTTGCCGAAGAGCGACGCCGTGAAACCGCGGGTCAGGGTGCAGACGGCCGTCAGGTAGCCGTAATGGTCGGGCGAACGGAACATCCGCCGCTGGGGCGCGACCTCGTCCGACCACCGTTCGGGTTCGTCGTAGCGACTGCGCTGGAAGGTATAGCCGAGCTGGAACTCGAAACGTCCCGGAATACCGGCCTTGGCCTCCACGCCGATGCCGGCGACGGTGGCGCCCGCCGCATTGCGGCGCTCCTTGATGACGTTGCCCTGTTCGTCCTCGCCGACCTTTTCGAGCGTAAAGAGGTCGTCGAGCACCGTATAGAACCCCTCGACGAGCAGATTTCCCTGCACCCGTCCGAAATTGCGGTAGAGGTCGACCGATGCGCTGAGGCTGTGCGAATATTCGGGCCTCAGGTTCGGGTCGAGGCGGATGACGGCCACCTTGTTGTCCAGCGCGTCGATATGCAGATCCTCGTTATAGGCCTGCGGCGCACGGTAACCGCTGGCATAACTGGCCCGCAGGCCCACCGCCGGCGTCGGACTGTAACGCACGTTGACGCGCGGCGAAAAAACG
>ERZ826220.1745-NODE-1745-length-20631-cov-4.156007_pt1 | contig 20631 bp, 24 predicted proteins | sample MGYA00519927_ERZ826220 | MGnify/ENA primary metagenome ERZ826220 (study PRJEB31778, sample SAMEA3449225) | human gut metagenome | biome: human gut; feature: human-associated habitat; material: faeces | place: United Kingdom | collected 2010/2012 ... | reverse complement strand
GAATAAAAGAACTTTCGGGCGTCGATCTTGATGATCGCCGCGTTGTCGCCCCATTTCATCCGGGCGACCCTCATGTCGTGCTGCACCTTGAAGGCGGCACGGATCGGGCCTCTCCCGTACTGGCAAGCAAACGAGCCGTTGATGAACACGGGCCGGAACATGTTTTGTAGTTCCTCGTGGACGACGAGCTGCACCACCTTGTCCCGGAGCTGTGGAATGGAGAGGTCTCTCCGCTTCGGCTCCGTGATGACATTGAAGTGATACGGGCCCGGCGTGTACTTCGAGCTCTTGAGCTCCCGCCAGAGGTCGACGTTGTTCTTCTCCCGGAACAGGTCGTACTTGACGGCCTCCCGGGTGTACTTTCTTCGCCCTCTTAGGGCTTGCTTGTAGCCGCCCTTGATCCGCTCGTAGCCGACCGCCTCCTCATAGGGCACAAGCGGCATGATCGGCGGGATCTGCGGGCGTTTTATATTCTGTGCGGTTTTAATAAATAAGGGGAATTTCGTCATTGTGGCATCCTTTCCTTTGGGAACGGCTTGGCACCTATGACGCGGGTTTATACCCACATTGTAGACTCGCCCTTGCCTCCCCATACAAAAGGGCGGGCTCGGGGGCGTCACTGTTTTTACGCCGTCTTAGACAAGGCGAAGGATTACCTCTCCCTTGAAGTATAACAAGGACACGCACTCGAAGCCGTAGCCGCGAATGACGTAAAACCTACAAGGCGGGGCGGAAACCGAGGTTCGCGTTCCGATTGGACGAGTTGTTCCAATTCCAGTTGCGGGCCGAGTTGTACCCACGGTTCGCACGGTTCGACGCCATACAGAGATAACCCTAAGTAGGTGCGGTTTACTTTTTATCGGTTGTTGATGAAGTGCTTTTGCAAGCCTCCAATAATGCGCCCCATTTCGTTGAGTTTGGTTTGCAGCTCGTGGATCTTCTTCTCCGTGATGTACTTCTGTGTCCGGGCGACCCCGAACAGCACGAGGAGGAGCGTCTTCTCGGCGTCCGCCTCATCCAGCCATTCAAGCCGCTTTTTGACGACGGTGAGGTTGTTCGCCATGACCGCCGCCCGGATGAGCCTAAAACACGATTGTTTGATTTCCTGCGACAAACTAAACTTTTCGGCCTGGGGGAAGTTCTTGAGCAAGGGGTAGACATCTCTCTCGAGGAAGATCTCAGCCTTCTTTTGCAGTATGGACGGTTCCAATGTAGCAGCACCTCGCATTTCTAATGCGGGCGATCTCGGTGATGTCCCCGAAGAACTCGAAGCCGTAGTCGGTGAGCTTTACCTTCGCGGGTTTTCCCGTGATGGAGCTGTGTCCCTCAATGACAAGGACGGCCTCCCCTTCGAGAGTGAGACCGCTCGCGGTCTTGAGGGCGAGCTCGTCATCCAGGAGTTCCCGGCATATTTCGCATATCGGGCAAAGCTCGCCGAAAAAGTTCCCGAGTATGCAGCTTGCCTCTTTACGGGTACAGGCGACCATATAGCCGCCATTCCCGGAAAGACAAGCGAGGTTATACATAGAGTTTTCGCGCCACGGAGTCATAGATGCCGGACGTGATCGCGACCGCGTTGACAGAGTCAAAATTGATGAGAAAGACGTTGTTCGTCATGTTGTTGAGCGTGGCGTCTTTCAGCACTTTGATCTCCTTCTGTGCGTCGGCGATCTGCGCCTCATGGAGTATGACGGCCTCTCGGTTTTGGAAGATGCCGTCGTCCATGTGGTTCATGTTCGTCTGACTCACGGGCGTCCCTTCCTGGATGACCTCGCCCGTCGCGACATCTTCGACGTGGTCGAGCCATCCGATCTTTTTATACGCTTCCATTTACAATTTCTACCTCCGTTTCTTTTTCAATAATGTTATATTTGAAGGCCACATAGAGACCCTTGCTCGGCGGCTTCTCGAATGTGCGCTCGGTCTGGGCGATGATGTCCCCGTCCGTGTCGACGAGCTGCACATTTGCCACGCTCCCGGAAACCGTGTCGTCAAAGTAGACGTAAATCTTCACGGTGTCCGCCTCGATGATCTTGCGGAACGGCTTGACCGTCTTCGGTGCGCCGTTCAGCGTATAGGCTGCATGGTCGACCGAGTCGGCAAAGCGCCGCCCGATCTTCTCAATGCCGACCGCTGTGAGTGTTTTCGGCATCTGCTTCCCCTCCTTCCGTCATGTATGTTGTCCCGGAGCAGCGAAGCGCCGGAGAGCACATGGGGTATATTTTCGCGCCGGAGTCTGCCTCCGAGCCCGCCTCAATGCAGGAGGCGAGGCCCTCGTACATGACAAAGGCGCACGGCTGATAGAATTTTTCCGAGGCCGCGATTGTTCCCACCTTCGGGAACTCGACCTCGCCGGAGCCCTGGGCGCTGCCCGCCTGGATGTCGCTCGCCAAAAGGTGGCCGATGCTAACCACACGGGGCCAGACTCCGCAAACAATCTCTCCGCAACGGGGGTATCTTGAGAAGCCCGTGAAGACCTGGGAGCGGATCTCGATGCCGTTCCCGGCCTCCGCGCCGTAGGCGGGCTTTGAGCTGCCCTCCTTGACCTTCCGAACCTCCGCGTCGATGACGGTGAGATTGTTGATGCCGCTTTGCTTGGAGCCCTTGAGGAAGACGATGAACTCCGCCCACCGCTCGGGGTCTTGGTAGGAGAAGGGCTCAATCGTGCTCTCCTCATATCCGAGCGCGGCCAGGGCGTAGAGGATGCCCGTCTTCGTGCCGCTCCACTCGGAGATGACCCCCTTCATGGAAAGCCGCGTCCGATAGCTCTCCACGTCCTCGCCTTCAAGTCTCGGCATGTCGCGATCCTGTCCGTGGACGGGGAGCATGACCGGGCTCGCGCTTGCGACGTTCGCTTCACTCCGAACCCGGAAGACGTCCTTTTTCATGCCGTCGAAGATACGCCCGACGACCTTGAAGAAGATGTAAAACTGGTTGACCGCCCGCTTGCCGCGCTTGAGTGGGGCAAAAAGGAGGTCGAACATATACTCGCCGAACGTGCCGAACCGCTTCATCCGCTCACTCCCTCCTCACCGTGACCTTGACCGTGCCGAGGGTGATGACCTTGTCCTTGTCAAGAACCACGTCCTCGGCGGGTTTGGTGATTTCGGTGTTTGTGGCGGCGCTGTAGTTGCTGCGGATCGCGAAGTTGATGTCCGAGCGCCGGAGCTCGTTGAACCTCCGGCCCTTGCGGACGGCGAGCAGATCGGTGAGAATTGCGTTGACCCGGTTCTTGACTTCCTCCTCCGCTGCGACGTCGGCGGTCGTGACCGTAACCTCAATATCTTGTGGTGCGGTGACAGATGACTTTACAATAACATTATCGTATGGCCCGGCGATCTTGTCAACGGCTTCCCGGACTTCCTTGAGGAGTCCTTCCGTGGCCTCTCCCGCTGTGCCTGTGACAATGACGTCAACCGTCCCTTGCCCCCGGGGGTGGTCGCAATCCGCTTGCGCAAACAGGACGCCCGGGACGGCCTCGGCGGTGTTGATGAAGGTGTCCTCAATCGACCGCGCCGCCAGCTCCGACCAGGAACGGAGGCCCCGGGTGCGGAGGCTCTCGTCGTCCTCGGTGTCACTTCCTTCCCGGACGATCCAGTCCTCGCCGTTTGAGATGCCGTCGATCCCATTGAGGAACGTGAGGCTCCGGGTGATCTGTGCCTCCGGCACATTGTACCGGGAGCCCTCCTTCTCCGCTTCGACCAGGACGTCCACCGACCGGGCCCCTTTTTGCAGCACCGCCGCCTCAAGCACAAAGAAGCGAAGCTCCTCGCCGTTGACGTCCTTCTCTGTTTTGAAGACGTGGCCCTTCGGGATCTTGACGGCCTCGCCCTGGTCGTTTGTTCTGGACAGTGTAACGAGACCCTGGGTCTTTTGGGCCTTCTTGCGCTTCTTTCCGTAGTCCGCCGCCTTGAGGTCGACCCACACGCCCGAGGCGTGAGTGAGGAACATGTTGTTCAGCACGTCCCGGAGCAGCTCCGTGAACTCGACCTTGATGCGGAGGACGATGAGGAGCAGCGTGTAGAAGACGCCGCCCGAGTGGAAGTTCGTGATCGCGAAACCTTCCTCCTTCAGCTCGCCGATGGTCTGCTCCTTGAGCGTCTCAAGCTCGGGAACCGGGAGCACCTCGTCGAGTATATCCTTGTCAATCATACTGTTATCACCTCCACATCAACCGCGCTGACAACGACGTTGAGCTCCCGGGGGCTCTCCTCGTCCGTAAATCGGAAGGAGCACCAGAGGCGGAAGACATCGTCGGAAAAACTGACCTCGACCTCGATGCTCTCGGGCACGATGACCTCCCGCCTTTGGAGGCCCAGCCGCGCCCGCTGCGCGATCTCAAGCCGGACGAGGTCGCCATCCTCGGACTGGATGAAGTCATACAGGCCCCAGCCGAAGGCGGCGTCATAAAAGAGATCGCCGGGCTGTGTGAGGGCCTCGAGGATGATATTCTGGTATAGGCAATCCAGGCCGGAGCAGAGAGGGGCGTCGCCGTCCGCTGCCCTGGTGAGCTCCCAGGCGTCCGTGAGGCGGATGTCGGTGTCGTTTAGGCCCGTCATAGCTGCACCTCCCCGATGATCGCCGGGCTGTCCCCGTAGGCCAGCGCCACGGCGACGACGGCCCCGGCCTTGTATTGCGCCTTAGAGCGGACGCCCGGGAGGGCCGGGAAGGTCTCGTCCACGTTGCCGAAGCGGTCGACGACGGTGAGGGTGTACTCGTTCCAGTGTGCCGTGATGTGGCCCTTGTAGCTGCTCCCGGTCTCGTCGTTGTGGATGACAAGCTCCTCGAGCTCGAATGTCTCCCCGAGCTGCGCCGCCTTGCTGACGGTGGCGTAGACCACGGCGGGGAGTTTGACGTGCGGGTACTCCTGCGCGATGAGCTTCTTCGCTACTGCCTTTATCATTTGCTCAAGCACTTCCGCGCCCTCCTTTCTTGGTTCTTAGAAATAAATCTTCGTGCGGATGAAGCCGTCGTCGTTGGTGGCCGAGACCACCTTCGCGACCTCGAACTCCCCGCTCACTTTGGGATGTTTTACGCTGATTTTGTGGGAGTGCCGGACAAACGGGGCCGACACGGTCTCAAGCTCCCACGCGCCCCCGACGCGGGTGAGGGCGATAATGTTGACCCCATACTCGAAGATGTAGGTCTTTTCCTGTTCCGGCTTCTCTCCCCAATAGAACACGCCGCCAGAGAAGAAAAACGGCTGCTTGATGTTCCATGCTGCATGAACGGCGTTGATCGCCTCGATGACGTTCATCTGCCGGATGGGGAGCCGCTTGCGCTCCGGGTAGCCCGTGGCGGAGAGCTTCATCTTTGAGAGCCCCGCTTGCGCGAGGAAGTAGGAGATCATCTCCTGCGGGGTGGTGTCGAGGAACGTGTTGTTGATCTGTGTCTCCTCGAGGAGCAGCATCTCGTCCTTGAGCGTGATCTCGTCCATGAACCCGCCGCCGTTGTAGGGCTTGGCGACATAGCCGGAGAAGACCTCCTCAAAGACGTCGTTATATCCGAGCTCTATCGCTGCCGGGTCTTTCCGGGCAAGGGTGAGCTTCGGCTGAAATTGCTCGGTGAAGCGGATCTTCGCCCAATCAAAATAGGACGTTTTCGCGGAGTAGACCTCAATCTCGACGCCCCGGTCGAATGTGTAGGGGCCAGCCCGCGCCGCGATCTGCGGGTAAAATAATTCCAGTGTCTCCACGTTGCGCCTCCTTCTTTAGTATGGCATCTGCGCCACTTTGTCCAGGGCCTCCGCCGCGCTTGCGTCGTCCACGGCGGGCGACTTCCCCCGGTTTGCCTGTAAATACTTCTGATAGTCCGAGGAGAGGGTCGTTTGCTGGTTCGCCGCCTTCCCGCCAGAGGAGCCGCCCGAGGAACTCCCCGAGGAGCTGCTCGTCGTCTGGATCGTCTGCGGGACATATTCCCAAAACTCAAGGGAGACGGTGAGCTGATCCTTTTTGACCTCGCTCTTGTGGGTGATGCCCTTGAATAGCACCTTGTCGATGCCGTGCTTTGCCGTGTCCTCGCTGACGATGGGGATCGGCTGCGGGACGGACTGGCCGGGCGTCCGAAAAAGGGCCCGGACAGTCTCAAGCCGCTGGTACTTCGTGGCCGTGGGCGTGTCGTCGAGGATGAGTTCAATGTTGACCTTTGCGTCCTCGTAGCCCGTCGCCTGTTTGGGTTTGGTGGCGCTGCCCTCTACTTCCTGCTCGTCAATCTTGGCCGACTCCTTGACCTCGATGCTTTTCACAAGGCCAGGGAGGACGACCCCGTTCACTTTGACGAGTTGGTCTTCGGTGTAAATCACGGTCGTTCCTCCCTTCCTTTACGCTGGTGTCGGAGCGGCATCCGGGTCGCCCTCCGGGTCTTCGCTGCCGTTGGCCTCGGCGTAGTCCTCGGCCTCCTTGAGCAGCGCGAGAAGCTGCTCAAGGTCTTTGATCTTCTTGAGGTCGACGGGGATGAGCAGCTTTTGGATGATGACCTGCTTGCCGGAGCCGCCCTCGCCGGAGCCGCCGCCCTGCTTGTCTTCCTTCCCGCCGTTGGTGTCCGTGAGGCTCACCTTCTTCGCGGGCTCGCGTTCAAGCGTGGCCTTCGCCCCGGAGAGCCCCTTTTCCATCGCCTGTGCGGGCGCGTCCTGCGCCAGCTCGAGGCCGTGGGCGTAGGTCGTCATCGTGCGCTGGCCCGAGAGGGTCAGGGTCGAGAGTGGGCCCTCTTTGGCGTCCGAGAACGGGAGTAGGTTGCGGATCTTTTGAAGTCCGCCCTTGACCGCGTCCACCGCGCCCGTAAACGCCGACTTGATGCCGTTTGCAAATGTTGAGATGACCCGCTTGCCGGACTCAAAGAACCAATTCACGGCGTTTGAGACGATGTTCTTCGCGGCGTTGATACCGTTCGTGAACGCCGTCTTGACGGCTGTGAACCGCTCGGCGACGCCCGAGGCGATGTTTGAGACAGAGGTGACGAACTTGTTCTTGATTTCCGTGAGCTTGCCCCCGGTGAGGTTGTCCAGGAACGAGAACCCCGCCGTATAAATGCCCTTGACGCCCTCGATCGCCGCCGCTGCCGCGCCACGGATGCCGCCGCCGTGCGACTCATAGGCCGAGCGCATGTTGTCAAGGTTTTGGGAGACGGTCGCCTTCGCCGCTCCCATGACGGAGCCGATGACGTTGCCGATCCCGGAGAAGATGGACGTCACGACCTCGAGGGCCGCGCCGAGCTTCTCCTTGAAAAAGTCGATGATTGCGTTGACCCCGTTGCGGAACCACTCACACTTGTTATAGAGCAGCACCAGGGCCGCGATGAGGGCCACAATGCCGATGACGATCCACGTCACGGGGTTCGCTAAAAGCGCCGCCGTGAAGCTCCACACGCTCGCTATAAGCGGCGTGAGCGCCCCCTTTGCCAATAGGAACCCGGCCTTTAGGAGCTTGAACCCGGAGATCGTCTTCGTGATAACGAGGCCCACGCCGGAGACAACGGCGATGACCGTCCCCGCTATGGTGAGGAAGCCGCCGATCGCCAGGACGACAAGCATGATGACCCGGACGAGCTCCTGGTTCTCCTCGACCCAGGAGCCGACCTTCGTGAGCACCTGCTCGCCCGTCGACATGAGATCGTTGATTGTGGGGAGCAAGCTGTTCCCGATGGACTCCTTGACGTTCTGGATGCGCTGCGTGAGCCGCTCAAACCGCTCCGGCTCGGTCTCGTTGATTGCGTTCGCCATCTCCGTGGCGACCCCTGTGCCGGAGCCGAGGGCGTCGTACATGGTGAGGATGTTCCCCTGCAAGTCCTCGGTCTTGTTGTAGAGGAGGTCAATGAGGTCGACCGCCTCGTCCGTGCCGAAGGCGGAGGCGAGCTCCTGCTTCTCCATCGCGTCGATGGTATCGCCGTACTTGCCCCGGAGCTGGTCGAGGATCTCGGGGAGGCTCTTGAGCTGGTTGTTTGCGTCCAGGAACGAGAGGCCCAGCTCCTCGCCGCCCTTCGCTGCGGACTGGATGAAGGCGGCGTATTTCGTGCCCGCCTCGCTGCCGCTCATTGTCCCCTGCAACATACCGAGGATGGTGAGCTGCTCCTCAAGGGGGACGTTCGCGTTCGTGGCCGACGCGCCCAGGCTCTCAATGCTCGAGGCCATCTCGGAGCCCGTCGTCTTGAACTGCTGCACCGACTTCGCGATCCCCGCCGAGAACATCTCGCCGAACTCGAGATCGCTCATGTCGTCATAGTAGCCCTTATAAATGCCGTAGCCCGTGGCAAATAGCGAGGTCATCTCGCCCGCCGTGGACTTCGTCGCCTTCGCGGTCAGGGCCGCGAGGCTTGTGAACTCCGCGACGCCCTCGTCCGAGAGCGTCGCGATGCCGCTTTTGATGTCGTAGGCCGCCGCGATGAAGTCGGCCTTCGTGGTTCCGGCCCATTGGTCGGAGAACTCCCGGGCGGCGTCTTCAACCGCCCCGAGGTCTTTCACGCCCAGGGAGGCCAGCTCGCCGATCGCCCGTCTTGTCTCGAAGGTGGCCTCGACCGGGGACAGCACCGCCCCCGTGATCTGCGAGCCCACCTCCTGCATGACGGCCCCCGTCTTTGCCACACTGCCGAGGGTTGAATTGACCTTTTGCAGCTTGGAGACGGTTCCGTCGACGCTGGATCTGACGCCAGCCATCGGCCCGGTTAGGTTGTCGATCAGGTTCATAATGAGCGACAACCGGAACACGGACTCTAAACTCATGCTTTGCCTTTCACCTCCTAACGTATGGAGGCGACCTTGTGCTCTTAATCAAGGCGACCGACGCCGCCCGGCTACTCCGAGAAAACCTCGGAGATCGCCCGGGCGACGATGCCCTCCTCGAGCTCCTGGATGTACCGCGCCTTCGCAACGTAGCGGAGGAACTCGTCGAGGCCGATCTCCTCAATGTCGAAGCCCTCTAAAAGAGCCGGAGGGAGGAAACGGTGGATTTCCAGAAGCCCGGCCTCCACGAAGTTTCCCTTCACCTCCGAGAGCTGCTCTTTTAGAGCATCTTCAAATTTGTCTGCTTAGAGAGGCCCAGCATCCCGAGCAGCTTCTCGCCGATGGAGAGCGCCAGGGCCGGGAACTCCTCAAGGTCGGCCTCGAGATCCGCTTCGCTTTCCGCGACCACGTTGTCAAAGAGGAAGGTCTTGAGCGCCTTCGTCGCGCCCTGGGCGGTGGTCTTGACGTACCTGTCATAGCTCGCCGTGGAGGGGCGCTTGAAGTAGAACTCGACCGTCTTCTCGGTCTCGTCGTCCACCTCGATCGTCGCGCCGACGCGGTAGACCTTGCCGTATTTCTCCTTCATTTCCTCGGCGCGGCTCTTGCCCGCGACTTCCTTCTTCATGTCTTCCATAGTGTTTTGTCCTCCTGTTCTCGATTATCTTGAGATAACGCCTTTATTTTGTGGGCTCGACGCCGTCCTCCACGATGCCGCCGACGATCATGAGGTCAATGTCCACTGTGAGGGACTTGTCGCCCTGCGCGGCCTTGTGGCTGCGCTTGGTGGGGATGACCTTCTTGAGCTCGTCGATCCGGGTGCGTTCCCCTTCGTTGGCGTAGGAGACGACCACGGAGGGCCACTCAATGCCATAGAACGGGATGCCCTTCGCCTTGCAGTAGGCGAGGACGTCGTCGTAGTCGTCCCGGAGCATGGACATCTTGCCGGACGCCTTATAATTGCCCTTGCCATACCCCCGGGGGCGGTAGCCCTTGCCGTAGCTTTCTTCCATCTCCTGCTCGTCGTCGTAGCTGATTTCCTGCACCACGAGCACGAGGCCGGGGATCTTGACGTCCACGTCGCCCCATCCGTAGGTCTGGCCGTTTACTTTTAGGGACATAGCTCTTTAACCTCCTTCCCTTAGTCGCTGGGCTGCGCCCTGCCGAGGTCTACCTCGACCTCCCGGATGTAGCCCCGGGACACATAGCGGATCTTGACCCGCATTGTCTCGTCCTTGAGGATGGTCTCCTCCTGCCCCTCGGGTACGGTGATCTCGGCGGAGCTGATCTCCTTCGCGTCGATCATGCGCTGCAAGGGAACGAACATGAACTTCGCCCGGGTCTCAAGCTCGCCCTGGACGTCCTCGAGGTCGATGTCGTCGTTGAGCAGAAGGAGCCCTTCCTTCCGGGTCTCCCGGATGATTTTGTTCTTGACCCGGACGTCCTCGGCATAGCGGAAGTCACTCCCGTCCGGGCTCATCATCTTTGTGTGGTAGACGAAGAAGTCGTCGAGCCCGTCGTACTCCCGGAACGTGAGGTAGCCCGCCACGTCCAAAAGTTCGATGATGGAGTTGTCCATCCCGGCGGGGAGCAGCTCGAGGAGCTTCGTCTTCGGGATGCCGAACCCGGCCTCCGCCCTGGTTTTGCCGATGGACTCCTGCACCGCTGCCTTTGCGTAGAGGCCGCACACAAGGCCCGCGAGGTTAACGATCTGCGTCGTGCCGTCCAGCATGACGAGCCGCCCCCAGGCGGTGACGACCTGGATGTCGTAGTTTTTGACCTTCTTGCGCTTGGCCTCCATCTCGAGAGCCCAATCGGTGAGATCCCCGCCGCCGCGCAAGTCGAGCTCGTCCTCGTCCCCCGCCTGGGGGAACGCCGCCTCGAAGACCACGAACACGGGCTTGTGGTAGGTGTCCCGGAGTTCAATTTGCGCCTCGCTCACGGCCTGCCAGAGAGGGAGGTCGCTCTCGCCGACGACGTGGATGAACTCATACTCCTCGGCGAACTTCTGGAGCTTGGTGAACGCCGCCAGGACGTCGCCGTTCGTCATGGTGGGGGCGGTGGTCGTGAAGCTGTAGACATCGTTCACGAGGAAAGAGCTCGGCTTCTGTTCCGACTCCGTCGCCTCCGTAAACTTGAGCTTGAGGCCCGTCCCCTCGATTTCATATTCCCCGGTGACGGGGACGGTGATCTCGTCGGTGTAGCTGTTCCCGCCGTCAATGGAGCAGATAAAGGCGGCGGAGTTGAGCCCGCCTTGCGCCGTGATCTTGACGACCACGGAGAAAGCGTTCGTCGGAGAGCCGTCCACGGTGACGGAGCCCCCTCCGTCGCCGTCCTTAGAAACGCTTCCCAGCTTGCCCGCCGTGGTAGCGGAGACCGGGAGACAGTAGATCCGCGACGCGCCGAACTGCACGGAGCTCATGACGGCATCCGCCAGAGGGGACAGGCCGAGGCGGGCCTTGATTTTCGCCGCGTCCATATCCCCGGTGATGATGATCGGCGTGTCCGAAACGATCGGAGAGACGCCGATCTTGAGGCTCTTTCCGTCCCCCGTCGCGGTGGCAAACCCGAGGAGGCCGTCCGTGACAGTGTGCTTGACATCTCGGAGCATTATCGTCTCGCCTCGCTTTCCTTTGTGGTGTGCGCCCCGTTCATGGGGGCGTTCTCAAAATTCTTGACCGCTGCGAGGAACTCCTCCTCGGTGACGGTCCTGCCGGGCTTCCAGCCCTGGGCGCTGCATACGCCCGCGAAGACGGCCCGCCCGACCTTGTGCTTCTTGCGGAGCTCCCCGATCTCAAAGAGCCCCGGAGCTTTCGGTTCCTGCGGCCCCGCTGCCTGTGTAGCTGCGGTGGCCGATGTTGCTTTATTCGCCATCTATAAACTCCTTTCCCTCGTTTTTGGTGATGGACTCAACCGCGACGTCGGAGACCTTCGCAAAGTCTGTGTCCCTGTAAACCCCGCCGTCAAACCTTATCTTGATTTGCACGGCGACCTGTGCCTTTAGAATAGAGTCGTCCTTGTCGACCCAGTCCGCCCCCTCGACCTCGATCGGAACAAAGTCCCCGTTGACGTAGATGCCCCGGTCGAGGCTTGAGAGGAACGCCCCGAACATGCTCTCGACCGCCTCGTCGGTATAGTCGCCGATTATCACGGTAAAGGCGAGGGCCCGGTCGAAGACCTTCCTCCTCTTTTTCTGCGCTCCCTCTTGGTCTCTATATCGTGTTTTGGAGCCGTTTTGGAGGAGGGTCTCCGACTCAAAAAGCACCGCGCCGATGTGACTCTCTTGACTCTTTTCGAGGGCCTTTTGCGTCGTGTACGGCTTGGACTTGAGGCCCGCCGCCTTGAGCTTGTCGAGGAGGTATTCCTTGCTTTCCTTGTAGAGCATTAGTCATCCCTCCCGATGAACTCCTCGGTCGTGGCCTTGATCTCCTGCATGTCCTCGTCCGAGAGGCCGAGGAAGGGCCGGGCGGGGATGTTGACCTTGACCTTCTTCTTGCTGATCCATTGTCCGCCCACCTGGAAGCGGAGGTTCTTCGCCCGCTTTGCCCGGATGGTGCGGCCCTTGTCGCCGAATTGGTGGGTTGCTGCGTGCTTGACATTTGTGCCGACCGCAAACCCGGAGGCGTCCGCCGTCGTCTTGATGGAGTTGCGGAGCTGGGAGGAGTCGATGAGGGTCTTGCCCCCGGTCTCTGCCGCCCGGATGGAGGTCTTCCACCGCTTGCCGTCCGGCCCCCGGCCTTGCTTGAACCGTTCGAGGGTAGACTCCCGGACGCCTTCGGCGAGGGCGGTGTTGAGGCCCTTCCTGTCAAGCTCCGAATAACGCCGCATTTTTCGGAGGAGGGCGGCGGTGTCTCCTTGCAGTCGGATGCTATACACGCCCTACATCCCCCTCATGCTGCCCCGGGTGAAAAGCCGGGTGTTTGACTTCGCCGAGAACCCGGTCGCGGCTGCGCTTGCCGGGTCGTCGGCTTCCGTGCCGATGGAGACCTTCCCGTCGGCCACAAGCTCAAAGAACTTGATCGCCGCGTTGTAGCGGTTGAGGTAGGTCTTTTGGTCGGTGCTCTCGTCGATGCCGATCCGGGAAAACAGGTTATAGACCGCGATGTCCTTTGAAAACTTGTTGATAACCTTCGGGGCCGGGGAGAGCGGGACGGCGTACCTCTTGGCGAGGTAGCCGTCGATCTCCGCGTCGGCGTCGGCGATCGCGCCTTCAATAATCGGCGCGACGAGCTCCTCACGCTCGGCGGGGTCTTCGATGAAGGTGTCCCCGATGATCGCGTTGAGGGCGTCGTCCTTGAGCATCTCCCGGACTTCCTCTTTCGTGCTGTAGCTCACGCCGTTCCCTCCCTTCGTCTGCTTGGCCGGGCTTAGGCTTCGGCGGTGCCGTCTCCGGCGTATGCCATCTGCCAGAACCCGAAGCCCGCGTTCCCTCGGGAGTCGACGCCATAGAGGAAGGTCTTCTTCATGAAGACGTTGTCGTCGGTCTCCTGGGTCTTGGAGACGAACTTCGGCTTCTTGCGCTGCTGCCAGATGAGGGGCTTGATGGGCCGGGAGGTGCAAAGCAAGAACCACATGGAGTCATGCCCAGCGAGCTGCGGGATGACGAGGGGCTTCGCGGTGCCCTGCATGGTGTTCTTGGTGCCGTTGATGTAGTCGGCGACCAGGATGTCCCGGGCGGTCGCTTCCAGGGCGGGCGGGACGGCGAGCACGTTCGGGATGAGGTTCAGCGCCCGGCCCTTCGAGTTGGTGAGGCTCATCATAGCGGCGCGGGCGGCGATGTAGGACTCCATCGAGAGCTTGGCCGTGGTCTTGTTGGAGACGGCCTTCTTGCCGACCTTGTGGGCGGCGGAGAAAAAGGGCTGTCCGTCGTAGCACTTTTCGGAGAAGCCCTCCGCGAGCAGCTTGAAGATGAGATCGTCGGGGTGGGCTGCTGCGGACTGGCCGAGCATCTGGACAGACGGGTTATAGAGGCCGATCTTGTCATCCTCGATCGCGTTGCGGTCAATGCCGATCGTCAGCTCGAAGTCCTTGTTCTTGATGGTGTAGTCGCTCGCGCTGATGTTCTGGATCTCGCGGTCGCCGATCCATTCCCTCATCCCCGGGATATCGCCGAGCCATGCGTAGGTCTCGGACTCCGTGGTCGAGGGGGTGACGGTGGCGATCTCGGTGTAGAGCGGGGTCACGCCCTCAAGCGCCTTGTTGAACAAGGTGTTGAAGCCGACGTAAATCCCCCTCAAAGTCTGCTGGTTTACAATCATGTTCTTTGTCCTCCTTCTGTTTTACTTTGCGGCGGCTGCGGGGGCGGTGAGGCCGAAGCCCATCTCCACGGCGACGCCTTCATCGTCCACGCGGATGACGAGGCCCGCCACGGACGCGCCCGTCCCGGTCTTGGTGACGGTCTGGTCGTCCTCCATGTAGCAGAGGCCCAGCACGTCGGCGGCGGTGATCTTGCCGCTGGTGGAGTTCTCAAAAACGAAGGTTCCCCGGCTGACGCGGATGACGGCGTCGCCGTCCCCGCCCTTGTTCTCGACGGTCTCCTCGGCCCGGCCCGCTGCCTTGAGGTCTGCGGCCTTCTTGCCGGGGATCGCGTAGCCGTTGGCGTCAACCGCCACGATCGCCCCCTGATAGATGGTGGTCGCGCCCTTGACAGGGAGGGCGATGTACTTCCCGCCGAGCTCGGACGTGTCTCTCACATTGGTCAATGCTGCCATGATGTTACTCCTCCTTCGTGCCGTACTTTTCCAGATCCTCGGCGCTCACGCCGAGCTGCTTGCAAATGAGCATCGTCGCCTCGTCGGGCTTTTTGCCCTTGAGTGCCAGGGCCTCGCCGCCCGCGACCTCGCTCATGGGGACGACCTGGGGCGCTTTCTCAAGGAACGACTTGAACCCCTCCGGGCTCTTGAGGGCGTAGTCCTTGGCCCATCCCTTCTGTGCCGGGGTGATCTTGCCGCTCTTGAGCGCCAGCTCAACGGCTTCCTCGGCATCCCGGTCGGCGAGTTGCTCCTCAAGGGCCTTGACGCGCCCGTCGATGCCGCCCTTGAGGGACATGATGACGGCGGCGACCTCGGCGGCGGGAGCCCCGGCCTTGAGCCCCAGGAGCTCACAGACGGCCTTGTTCGCGACGACGGTGTCCTCCTCGGGCGGCTGCTTGCCGTCCCCGGGCTTCTTGCCCTCGGCGGCTTCCTTGAGGGCCTTGTTCTCCTCGATGCAAGCGGAGAGCGCCTCGAGGATCTGCTCCTCGCCCGCGTCTTCGCCCAGGCCGAGCGCCGCCGCGAGCTTCTTGATGAGTTCGTTCATGTTGGTTTTGCCTCCTTCAAATGTGGATGAATTTACAATCGGGGTCATGCCCGCGATCGCTGGGGTGTTGGTGAGGGCGAGGGAGTGGAGGCCCGTCGCCTTGTTGTCCGTCTTGCGGACGGTGATGACCGGGGAGAGGTAGCGGTATTCCTTGTTCTCAAGGTACTGCTTCGCCGGGAGCGTCCACTCGACCCGGGCCTTGATGTGCCCGTCCTCGGCGAACAGCTCCTTGACCCATCCGGCGGCGGGGGCCCGGTCTCCTGTGAGGGTCTGGTGCTCGTAGTCGACGACAAGGTCGACGCCGCGCTCGGCGATCTGCGCCTTCATCGCGGCGAGGCTTTCCTCGTCGACGTCGAACTCTCCCTTCTGGCTCACGACATGGCCGAAGGGCAAAACGGAGATGACCTCCGGCGCTCCTCCGACATCCACTTCGCCCCCCTTTAGGGTGAGAAAATCGCTCATTTTCTGCCTGTCTCCTTTGCTTGGTGCTTGAAGCCCCCGGAAACGCCGTTATTCCGCGTTATAACGGGGTGAACCTGCCGCGCCCCGGGAATTACACTCCCCGGCCCCTCGGCCCTTCCTGGGGCCTCTGTGGGCCTTATTTGCCCGGGTTCTCTTTTTCCCGGTTTTGGTACGCCTTCACAAGCGGCGCGGGGTAGTCCTTGAGGTCGGGCTCGAAGCGTACCTTTGCCGGGTTGGTCGAGAAGTGCGGGTCGGGCATGAGGCCCTCCGGCGCTGTCTGCTCCACCTTGAGCCCCCGGGCCTCGACCTGCCTTTTTGAGAGCGTCTTGACCGTGCAGCGGCATCGGAACCCGTTCGGCGGGAACCATGTGTTCCATACCTCGCTGTCTGCCGGGAAGACCCGCCCGTCCATCGCGAGGTGACTCGGGCGGGTGTGGGCGTCGTTGACGGCGTCATACTGCCAGTAGGGGCGGAGCTTCATGACGCCCGGGTCTGTCATCTGCTCATAGTGGCCCACATTGTAGGCCGTCTGGATGTTGGTGCGGAAGATATTCTCGGCTTGGTAGGGCGTGATGCCCTCGTAGCCCTCTGCTTCGAGGAAGTCGTTCATGTTCTCGCGAAACTCCGCAAGGCTGTTACCCTCCTCCAGCGCGGCCAGCATCGGGGCGATATACTCCGGCTTGTGCTGACCGTCGGCGTCCATCTGCATGGCGCAGTCGTAGCCGTTCTCCGCGGCAAAGCGCAGCCCGGTCTGGAACGCGCCCGCCAGCCCCAGGTTGACCGGCAGGTCAATGAGCCGATAGCCGTGGGCACGGCAAAGCGCCGCGGTTTTGTCGCGGCTGCCGTCGTTGACGACCACGTAATCATACTGTGGATAACCGCGGGTCAGCTCCTCGACGACCTGCACGATGTTGGTTTCCTCGTTGTGCGCGGGGATGACGATGAGTAATTTTGACATCTTAGCTCCTTTTGGCAGACGTTACGGCTTCCATCATTGTAGCAAAGACAGCCTGCCATGTAAAGTGGCTGCAAAGGTTTTTGCGGGCGTTTTCGGCGCGGGTGCGGGCCGCAGCGGGGTCCGCCAGCAGCGTTTCCAGCCCTGCGCGGATGGTCTCGGGCGCAGCGTTTGCCAAAAACACCGCGTAGTCGTCCCCGGGCAACAACTCGTCGGTGCCCGCCGTGCGGGTCGTCACGATGGGGCAGCGGCAGGCCGCCGCCTCGAGCAGCGTCGTGGGGAAGCCCTCGGCGTACTCGGTGGGCAGACAGTAGGCGTCCGCCTGTGTCAGCAGCTGGACGATCTGCTCATGCGGCAGCGCCCCCAGCGCATGGATACCGCCGCCCAGCGCGGCCAGAGCGGTCTCCTCGGGGCCGGTGCCCGCCACGGCCAGCGTACAGCCCGGAATGCCCTGCACGGCCTGAGCCAGCCGCAGCGCGCCCTTCTCCGGGATGAGCCGCCCGACAAAAGCGACGAGCCTGCCGTCCGCGGGCACGTTCAGCCTCGTGCGCCAGTCAACCGCGTTGTCTGCGTGGGCCAGCCGTTCCAGCTCGGCAGGGTCCACGGCGTTGGGCAGTCGGCCCGCCGCCTGGATGCCGAACGTTTTCAGCCAGCGGCAGACATCCCCGGAGACACCGTAGAACGGGAACCCGCAGCGGCGGATGCTGCCGCAGGCCGCGTGCTCATACGCCTTGCCCAACGCCCCGGCCAGCCCGCCGTGCAGCATATAGCCGGTGGAGTGGTCGATGACCAGCGCCGGGATGCCGCGCCGCTTACACTGCCGTGCGGCCCAGACGCTTTGCGTGTACATCCGGGTCTGGATGACCGCAAAGTCGATGCCCTGTGCCCAGAGGTCGTCTGCATCGGCAAAAGGCTTTAGCACGGGGAACCGCCCGCCCATGACAGGCCAGGACGGCAGACGGTAGATTTCGATGCCGTCGGCATCACGCTCCCGCGCGGGCAGGCCCGGCAGCGACGCCGTGACGACAAGGGCGCGATGCCCTGCCGCCACACACCGCCGCGCCAGATTCCAGGTATACCGCTCGACCCCGCCGGGGGTGGGGAGGTATTGCGTTGAGAAGAAACAGATAACCATTATAGTTGGCCTTTTCAAAATAATAGATAATAAATAATAAATAATAAATAATGTGGTGTTTTCGCCTGAAGGCGAAAACAAAATTTTGAGCGCCGTCCCGCGGCGCGGTCCACCAAATTTATTATTTCTTATTTCTTATTTTTTATTTGCAAAGCAGTCACCTTGCAATAATCGCCAGCATAATATTCACGACCATCCCTGCCTGTACCAGTGCAAGCGCGGCCACAAGGCGGGTCTGGGCGGTGTCCTCGTCGGGCACGGCGGCCAGACGGCGGGGCAGGCAGGTCAGCAGAAGCAGCGGCAGCACAGGCAGGAAGTACCGCCCCTGCAGGCCGTACAGCGTGTCGTAATGGGTGGGTGTCCACAAAAGGCATCCCGCCACGGCCAGCAGGCAGCAGAGCGCCGCCGCCGCGCAGCACCAGCCGCGCGCCTTACCGGCGGGCTTCATCACCGCGCCCTGCACGGGCAGCGCCGCGTAGGCCAGCAGCAGGTACAGCACCGCGACCCAGCCCCAGGCCAGATCAACGGTGTAGTAGCTCAGGCTGCCACCCACCAGCGTGCGGATGTAATGGTCGCCGTTTTCCACAGCACTGCGCACAAACAGCAGCACCGTGTCCACGGGATGGCGCAGGATGTAGCCCGGCGTGTAGGTGGCTTTGTCGGCCTCGTCCGCCGTGCTCTGGGTGCTGCGGGTCGCGCGGGCGGCCTCGACCTCCTGCGCCAGCACCGTGCGGTCCAGCGGGATGCGGTCATCCATCGTGCCGACGTCCACACCCAGCGCAGCGAAGCTTTCGACACAGCTGGTCAGGTTGAACAGCTGCTTGTAGGCCTGTACCGCGCCGCCCTCGGCAAAATAGGGCAGGTAGGCGTCCGCGTTGCCGTCGGTCACGTCGGTGCCCAGCAGCGCATAGGAGGCCATCGTGTAAAATGCCTGGCCGTCGGTGTAGCTGTTGGCCCTGTCGGGCGAAAAGAGGAAACTCTGCCCCAGCACCGCCGGGCTGACGTCGCCCTCCTGCATGGCCTGCACCCAGAATGCGACCTCGCGGGCCGTGGGGCTGCGGTTGTCGTCCACGTAATAATACAGCCGCTTGACGTAGTTTTCCAGCGTACTCTCGCCGCAGATCTCGGCCTCGTAGGCTTCGTCCGGCTCTGCGGGGCGACTCTTGACCGCGCGGTCTGCGTCCTCCGCCGCCGTGGTCTGCACTGCGGTCTGCCCGCTGCGCAGCGTATCGGTCAGAAGGCCCGTATTCAGCAGCAGCGCCAGCGCCAGACAGGCGGCCAGATAGGCGCACTTCTTCGCCCTGGCGTGGTGCCCCAGCCGCGCGGCGGGCACCAGCAGCAGTAGTGCCGCCAGCGGCAGATAGACGAGCTTGCCCGGGGCCAGCAGCACGCCGCAGAACAGCAGCGCCGTCAGCCGGGCGGGGGAGAGCGCCTTTTTCTGATTCGGGCCGAACGCCGCGTCCATCAGCAGCGCCGTGAACACAAAGCACAGCCCCAGCAGCGGCGCGTCCCGGCTGAAGCTGGCCGCTAGGTGCAGCGTCATGGGCAGCAGCGCGGCCACGGTAAAGACCCGCTTGCCGAACGGCGCGGTCTTGACCGCCAGCGCCGCCAGCGCCGCAAAGAGCAGCAGATTTGCAAGCCGCCCCAAAAGCAGCGCGGGCGCAAAGCCAAAATGCAGCACATAGGCCAGAAATACTGCCGCCGCACTGACGACGTACAGAAGCGGGTTCTGGTCGGTCTGCAATTCATTATATTCCTGATGGCTGTCAAAGGGCTGGTCTGTGGTGGTGAACAGCTGGGAGGTGAACGCCTCCCACGTAAAGACCGTCGTGTTCTCGTTTTGCAGATCGGCGTCCTCGTCACCGACGCGGCGGAAGCTCGTCGTCGTGGGCACCTTACCCATCTGCCACTCGTCGTGGGACAGGTCGTTGGCCCAGCGGCAGGCTAGCGTAAAGCTCTGGTTGATGTGGTATTTCTCGTCGGGCACAGCATAAGGCGGCAGCACAAAGCTGTACAGCAGTCCAAAGCCGAGTACCAGCACAAAAACAAGACGGTGCAGTGCCAGTTTTTTGCTAAGCACCGCCCACACGGCCAGCGCGGCCAGCACGGCGGCCAGCCCGCCCACAAGCAGGAAGAACCGCGTCAGGTAGCCGCCGATGCGCTGGTAGGTGATCTGCATGGCCATCGTGCCGTCCACGACGCGGTCAGCCACCGACATCTGCTCTTTCCAAAGCGCCACGCCGTCGCTGTGGCCGATGGCCAAAATCGCGTCCGTCGCGTAGTGCGGCGTGACGGCCAGCTTGTAGCGGCGGCCCTCCTGCCCGGTCACGGCGGGGTCCATCCCCAGGGTCGTGTACTGGTCGGGCACGATGTAGTCCATCGTACCGACGGAGCGGGACAGCTCCTCGCCGGTGTCGGCGTCGTAGAGCACTACGTCCAGCGCACCGCAGGGCTGGTCACCCGGCAGGTAAAATTCAAGGCCTATCGTCAAAATATCCTTGTCGTAGGTAAAGACCTGCGTTGCGGTCTGGCCGTCCTGCAAAAGCTCGGCCCGTAGGAAGTCGGTGACGATCTCACTGCGGCCCTTGCCCACATCGGGCCGGACCTTCGCCAGCCAGATCAGCACCACGCCCGCCAGCAGCACGACAAGCGTTGCCAGTGCCGCCAGCAGGGGGGTATGTTTTTTGTTTTTCATGAAATCTCCTTCCGTTAGGCCGTAGGGGCGGATGCTCGCATCCGCCCGCGGGTCGATGCAAGCATCGACCCCTACAGCCGCCCGCAAGTTTAGCGTTACAATTCCACCTGAAACGCCTTTTTCACAGCGTCGTTCCAGCGTCCGTCCCCGCGCAGGATCTTCTCCACCGCTCCGCGGACGGCACCCTCGCCGCCACGCTGGGGGCAGATATAGTCGGCACGCGCCCGCACCTCCGGCGCGGCATCCGCCGGGCAGGCCACAAAGCCGCACAGCGCCATGGCAGCCAGGTCGTTCAGGTCGTCGCCGCAGTAGGCGATCTCCTCGCGGGCATAGCCGTTTTCGGCAAAAAATTTCTGCAAAAAGTCCGCCTTGTGGGG
>ERZ826220.1737-NODE-1737-length-20681-cov-3.478959_pt1 | contig 20681 bp, 19 predicted proteins | sample MGYA00519927_ERZ826220 | MGnify/ENA primary metagenome ERZ826220 (study PRJEB31778, sample SAMEA3449225) | human gut metagenome | biome: human gut; feature: human-associated habitat; material: faeces | place: United Kingdom | collected 2010/2012 ... | reverse complement strand
GAATTTGAAAGCTGACCAGCCTCTGCTCCGGGAACGGATTTCCAATCATGCGGCAAGATCTGCGCTTATCCCATTTGGCATTTTTATAAACCATTCGCACAAAGGCCACGCACTTAATCTCACAGCTGCTGAACTCATTCAGCTTTCCCACCCGATGAGCTCCTGCATCTGCCGCACTGCATACCTGCACGGCGATCTGATTCATCTGAGGATTGTATAAAAAACGATAGTGTGCTGGCCAGCCAAGTGCTTCAAGAGTACTGCGAAAAATCGTGATCCGGCCTTCATCCACGTTTAATGTCATACCGAGAATACCGGCGTGCCACATTTTCTGTTCCTGCAAACTACTCACCTCCTCCTAAAAATGGGCGCACTTCCCCCTTGGTTTCTTTTCATCATTCTAATCTGCGCTGGTACCGGGGGCCTTCCCCGTCAGGATGCCCATCGACACATATCCATCTATTTGCTTCACTTCTGATTCTTTCAGGTGCTCTTCTACAGGCACGCCAAAAGTACCCGCAATATCATCCGGGTAAAATCCCTTTCTGGTATTCACAGGCTTTGTTTCCTCTGATTGTGGCGCACTTTCCCCTTTCTTCCGTTTCTGACCTTCGTGGAAGATTTCTGGCACGAGAAGGTCAAAAACATACAAAGTCTCCCCTTCAAAGTTAATTCGATACCCCAGTATCTTATAGCGGCAGTCGCTATCCCAGCCCATCTCGTTATAAACCAATTCTGAAAAAGGCTTACAGGACATCTTTCTGCTCTTTCGCTTGTCCGGCTTCGCAATACACCAGCGCAAAGCGTCCTTATCATTTTCATCACAGCCGCGTACAACAATGCGCTTCAAATCACTGTTGAACATGACGTGTACATAAACCACATCTTCCAGTCCACTGATGCAGGCTGTGTTGAATGTGATGCTGTCTTTTCGAATTACAATTGCTGGGTCTCTGAGGTGAGCGAACAGTTCTTTTCGCACCACTTGATATCCATCATATGAAAAAGTACTCTCCAGTTCTTCAGCCTTTGCATCTCTTTCAGTCTCCAATGCCTGCTCCTTCGGCGGCATCAACGTTTTGTTTTCCTCCATCTATGTCAATCCATCCTTCCATTATTTCTTCCGCTTCATGGAGCAGCGTGTTCAGACCATCTGCGGTAAAAATATTCATTTCCTTAATTTCTGATGCCGGCCGAAGTACATCCCAATTGCCGGCATAATGTTCCTGCTGCAAAACACCAATCTGCGCGATGCTCGTGATTGGCTGGCCAAAAGTCCCTGCCCATTCCGGCGGGAAAATATAAATCGTCTTTTTAACAGTTTCTCCTTCTGGTTCTTCCTCTTTGGGTGGCAGAACAATTTCCTCAACCTTGATCATCTCCGGCTCATCGAGTTCAAAGAGCATCAGCTTATCATTGTTCTGTTCCACAAGCTGACCACGGAATCGGTACTTCAAATCTTCGTCCCACTCCATGATGTCAAAAAGAGCCTTTGCCAGTCCTCGGCACCCGAGCGTACTTGCACACCAGCGTCCTTCTTTCAATCTGCCCCAGCGAATTGCATTCGGATTGCTCTTTTCGCACGGCCGAATGGCAATACATCTGTCAACCGAATTCAATAAAAGCTCTACATATTCCACATCATCAAACTTTTTCAGACAGGCAGCATTAAAACGCAGCCTCCCGTTTGAAATTGTCAATGCCGGATTCTGCAAGGTTGCAAAGTACTGCGCCCGGACCACTTCATAACCAGTAAGATCCAGACGATTCATTACTTCTACCGTGTTGGGCTGTTTTTCCCGCATGACGCTTTCAGATGCTTCCCGGTATTCCTCTGCCGAGAAACCTGTCCAGTCCTTATCAAAAGGCACATATCCGCGGAGAATGCCATCATCTACCACACTCAAAACAGGCAACGGATGATTTTTCTTTTTATACGTCCTTGATGCGCGCAGATGATTGGCCGCATTGAAAACATCTCTGGAAACGATTGCCTCGTGGTGATCCCTCTGACGGTACTGCGTTCGATCATTGTTGTTCTTCTTTGCCTTGTGCGTAAGGAAGTTTGGTGTGAAAGTCTTTCTCGCCAGCACATCCCCACAATGGCGTTCATTTGCAATGATGCCGGCAATCGTACCCGGATTCCATTCCGTGTTCCCCAGCTTCGTCTTCCGTTCGTAATCTGTCAGAAGTTCTGCAATATCCTTCAGCGAAAACCCATTCAGGTACAGGTAATAAATGACCTTTACTGTTTGGGCCTCATCCTCATTTACCACAAGGTTGCCATCCTCATCCTGGTCATACCCAAGCAATGCCGGTGTAAGAAACAGTCCACGGCTGAACCGGCGATCAATCGACCAGTTCATAATAATTGATTTGGAATGGGATTCTTCCTCTGCCACAGATGCCAGAATCGTCAGGATCATGCGTCCGTTACTGTCCAGCGTATAGATATTGTCTGCTTCAAATTTCACCCCTACAGGCGGATCAAGATTCTTCAGTGTTTCTATAACAGAAAGGCAGTCAACGATATTTCTGGCAAAACGGGCGATGGACTTTGTAAGGATCAAGTCAATCTTTCCCGCCTTACAGTCCTCGATCAACTGCTGCATTCCTTTGCGATGTGCCAACGAAGTGCCGCTGATGCCTTCATCATCATAAATGCCAACAAACTCCCAGCCAGGCTGCGCCTTGATGTAATCGGTGTAATAATTTTTTTGAAGCTCATACGAAGAGGTCTGTTCATCATTGTCAGTGGAAACACGTACATAGGCAGCTACACGACGAATAGAGGTGCTTTCTCCAAGCCCCTCTACAATTTTGGCCGGGATAACCTCCAGTTCTGAAGTATCCACACCTCTATATCGGTCTCTAATCCTCTGCTTACGATCTATCACTTCTGTTCCACTGTTCATTCTATAGTTCCTCTCATTCCATCGGCTTTATGCTCCAATACCACTGTCGCATCTTCCGGTAACTCCGGATGCCGAGTTCTTTCTTTGTGTTTTCTGCAGTTCTACGACTGATACCTTCATCGCTCAACCGCATATAGATTTCTCTGGATCTCATATCATCTTCTGAAAGCAGCTTCTTAATCAGGTAGGCTGCTTTTTCAGACTTTGATTCAAAAACTGGTGTTTCCGGCTCTGCTGCCGGGTTCTGTGCTATTTCACATTCCAGCCATTGGAAGCCCTGCTCCGCTGTTATCGAAAATTTGATTTCTCCATCGGATGGAGCCAGACTGTTTTTTATCTGCCGGACGATGCGGACATCTGTGTTCTTTGGATCTCGCTCCACCTGCAGGACACTCCGGGCGGCCGCCACCACATCAATACTGCCAAGACTCCGATACAGACCTTTTGTCCCCTCTTTTTTGTTGAGGTGACCGATCAGCACAATGGCGCAATCATATACGGATGCCCACATACCAAGACGCTGCATCAGCTTTCTTGCTCTGCCTGCGATCTGAAGGTCAGAATCGCTTCCGAGATACGCCTGTATCGGGTCAATAACCACCAGTCGTGGCCGGAATTCTATAATAGCCTGCCGGATGCGTTCATCATCCAGTGTCAGGCCACTGTATGTTTCTTCATTTATAAAAGCCACATTCCCACAATCTGCCCCACACTTTTCCAGCCGGGGCTTGATGGTATCTGACACACCATCTTCTGAACATTGGTAAATGACCCTCTGCGATAATCCGACTGCTTTGCCATCCGGCAGCTTTCCGCCTTTGGATAACTCTGCTATCAAATTCATCATCATTGTGGACTTACCATCGCCGGGGTCGCCTTGCAGTAATGTGATCTTTCCAACTGCTATGAACGGATACCACAGCCAACGAACAGAAGTCGCCTGTACATCACTGTATAATGTAAGAATCCCTTTTTCTCCTTTGCTCGTCATCATCGTTCCTTTCCATGTGCAGTCTTTTCTACAATTTATATTATAAGGATTGCATGACGATTTGACTGCCACCTGTTGGGTGGCACAATATCATTTTTGCCACCTGATAGGTGGCAAAATAGCCTAAGACCACACAGCAGATAGGGGTGTGAGCTTTTGCGGCCTTAAACTCTTCTATAACCAGTTGCTATGTATTTTTCTCTACGGGATAATTGTGACAGCCTTATGCGGGGTAAACATAAGGAGGACCACACATGGCATTAGATTATTCTGCATTAGGAAAACGTATCAGTAATTTCCGTAATGCATCTGGATTTACGCAGGAACAGTTTTGTGAAAAACTGAATATGTCCCGCAAACACATTAGTCAGATAGAGGCTGCTACTAGCCGTCCCAGTCTGGAAGCACTGGTTGACATCGCCAACCTTCTCGGCATATCAGCAGACGACCTTCTCGTAGACAGTCTGACACACTCAGCTTCCACTGCCGATTCCGAGATTCACCGTCTGCTTTTGGACTGCAACACACTTGAGCAGGAGATTCTTACCCGAATGGTAAAGGAACTGAAAGCGATTTTATACGGATTGGGAGTATGATTTTGTAACTCGTTGACCACATAACAAAAAAGCCCGCATAAGCCACAACTGCACTTCGGATCACACCGGGGTGCTGTCTGTGGTTCATGCGGGATGAGGAAAAAAAAAGCCCACCAGCGTACCATGGAGGATTCCACACAGTGCGCCAGTGGGCCAAACATTATACAGCTTCCTGCGGAAGTTTACTCATTGCCTCTTTGAATTGTTCAACCGTCATATTAGAATCTTCTGCTGCCTGCTCGATTGTCAGACGACCTTTTTGAATTTGTTTAACAATCGTTCTGATTTCTGCTAATTTTTCGCGTTCATAAATCATGTCCTGTACTGCTTTGCACACGTTGATTTCCCCCTTTCCTTCTGGAACAAAAATTGGCGTGTTTGTGATGTCGCATATAACTCGTGCAGCATCATTCTCCATAACCAAATCAGCAATTTTTGTCGGTCATCGCATATATTTCAAACTCCGATACGCATCCAGTACGAACTCCAAAAACTGAGGACTCATCTGCTCCACCATGCTCTTGCCATCCACGTTCCCCAGCATGGTCACACCTGCCCCTGACAAGTCATCTTCTCTCTTCTCCAGCTCCTTGATGCTGTCTGCCACGGCCGCATCGATGAACGCCGCGAGCTTTGCTCCGTCAACATTGCTTTGTACCGGCATCGGTGCGCCATCATCACCGGCTAACAGGATCACCTTCGGGTCAAGGATACCTTCTACTTTTTTAAGTGCCTCTTTCTCCGGCATCCGCCGCAGATATCCTTTCATTGCACTCACGACCACCAGTTCCATCTGGGTCGCTGCGTAATCTTCTACTGAAAGCCATGCCAGTCTCTTCATTTTGCGCTCTCCTTATATGTGTATTTCTGTATACTCACCATATAGCAGAATTTTGCACATAGCAATGGGTTTGGAAAAAAAATCCTCCAAAAACAAAAAGAATCCCCACCAGACAAGACGAAATGTCTCATCCAGTGGGGTTCCAAAAATCATGCTTCCTGCTCCAGCAATGCTCGCTCTTGTGCTTTCCGTTTCCGGATCATCAGCGTGTGTGCCGTTTTTTCCTTTCTCTTTTCTCTATGGTACCGAATGCAGAGTCCGTTGACCTGCCAGCCGTCCATCAGCACCTCGACCGTTTTATTCGGATTACATCTGCGGAATCCGATGAAGGCCATCAGCGTCCGGCTGTTGCCAGTGCTGGTCAGCTTGACTCCAAAATTCGTCGTGTAAGTGACCACATCACCGTCAACGATTCCTTCCTTGATGAATGCGAAGTAGATGCCCTTTTCAAATTCCAGAAAATCCGGAGCCTGATCCACCCGGTCTGCACTCATCTTTCTTTTTCCACGCCGGATGTCACTCAGGATTTTGCTTCGTGCCTTTCCGCCAAAGTCGCGCAGGCAGCTTCCATCCGTATCCAGTCCATTGACATTCAGCTTCATGCCGGCCTTATTGATTTCGGGCAGGGCTTCTAGGCAGCGGATGAAAAAGTCGTAGTTGTGCTTCATCTCCGAAAGAAGCTGTTCTTCCTGGCTGAGTTGCTGCCGTTCATCCATTTTCTCATTCAAACGCTCCCGCAGGTCATCCACCAGTCTTTCATAGGTATCGATCTCCGGGCTGGCTTTCTGGCGGCCACGCTCTACTGCTTCTTTCAGCCGCCCCTGCATCTGAGCCATTTTTTCCTCCAGCTGCAGAATCTGCTCATCCAGATCGGCTTTTCTGGAAGAATCCCGTTCTGCGACATGCTCCTGTACCTTCTGGTAGACCATCCGGAATTCCGAATCGATCCATGCGTTCTCCCCGTTTTCTTCATGGTCGCGCTTGATGGCGTACAACATTTCCATGAAACTCTGCTTGACCGCCGTCTCATACACAAAATGGGAAGGGCACTTTGCATCCCCTGCGCCGATATAAGTCGGATGCCAGGCAACATCCGGGTCTGCTTTTCCCATAAATGGCCCATCGTTGGTCGGTGAGGTATCCTTAAGACTTGAGCACCGCCAAACGGGATAAGTGTAATAATACCGCTCATAGTAATCGTCCGGCGAACTGCCCTGTGCCAACAGCTCACTGCGGCAGGCATCCAGGCATCTGTCATCCTCGAAGTGCGTCGCTCTTGCCTGCAGGGTTCTGCGGTAAAAGGGCTCTCCGCACTTTCCGCATACCAGGTTATCAAAGACATCCTTGCCCACTCGTTTTTCCCGCTTCTCATCCTTCTTTTTCGTTCGGTTTTTCTTTCTATGTGCCAGGATTTCCTGCGCCCGCATCCACACCGTGCGGTTGATAATCGGGACATGGTGGTCCGTCACATAGAATTTCGGAGCTTCTCCATTGTTTGGAATCGACTTGTGGCTCAGAAAATCGACGGTAACCGTTTTTTGCATTTCGCAGTCACCAACATATTTTTCATTCTGGAGGATAAAATCCACACTTTCGCTCTGCCATTTTGTGCCTTTGGATGAAGGGATTCCCTTTTCATTCAGTTCATTGCTGATTTTGTAAGAAGATTTTCCCAGAAGGAACTCATCGAAGATGAACCGCACCACCCTGGCCTGTTCTTCAACAATGACCCAGTCTTTATTCGTCTCACCGTCCGTATAGCCGTAGACCGACCGTGGATTTCCAAAGGCAATCCCTTCCTGAAACCGCTTTTGAATACTCCAGCTGATATTCTTGGAAATTGAATTGCTTTCTTCCTGTGCCAACGCAGAAAGGATGGTCAGGAGCAGTTCGCCAGACGCATCCAGCGTATCAATGTTCTCCTTTTCAAAGTATACTCCGATTGGCGGGTCACACTGCCGAAGCTGTCTCACGCAGTTCAGCGTATCGACCGTATTTCGTGCAAATCGGGAAATGGACTTTGTAATGATGTAATCGATCTTCCCGTCCAGCGCATCCTGCATCATCTGGTTAAACTCGGTGCGGTGGTTACGGTTGGTGCCGGAGATCGCTTCATCTGCATACATTCCGGCAAAAGTCCAGCCTTCTTTTTCATTGATCAGCTTCGTGTAGTAGCTTTTCTGCCCCTCATACGAAGTCTGCTGGGCAAGCTCATCGGTCGAAACGCGGCCGTATGCAGCGACCCGGATGTCCTTTGCCTTTTTCAGCTGACCGCCAGCCGACACTCTCCGCTTCGTTGCCGGAATCACCTGCACATTGTTTGCAACCGTTCCTTGTGTCATTTGTCTGTTCATCAATACTTCCTCCTTATCATACCAGGCTGCTGATAGCCCTCAAATACGCTGTCACACTCCACATCCGTGCAGGTGTCATCAAACCAGTGGATTCTAAAATGTTTCGGTGAAAAAATGGTAACGGAAAGCACAAAGGCCTTCACATACGTTCCAACTGCTTCATCCAGAAACATCTGCGTCCCTCCCGCCAGAGAATCCAGCCACTGAAGTGTTTTCTCCCGGATTTCATAGGTCTGCTCCAGCTTCTTCCAGTAATCTTCCATGTACCGGACCTGTTCGGCCTGCTGCTGGGCTTCCTGTTCTAACTTCTCCAACTGTTCTTCTTCGTTTAGAAGTCGGTTTTCTAACTCTGTGACTGCTTCTTTATCTATCGGTTCTCCCAGCACCTCACATCTCACTTTTAATGCTTCTTTTTCCGCCTGAATATCCCGGATGTGCTGGTGGACATCCCGAATGCTATAGTTCACTGCAGACAGCTGGCGTTTCAGAAAATCCCCTTCCTGCTCCATCTGGTCGAAATCATGGATCTCTCTCAGCTTCTCAGTCAGGTTCTTTAATGCCTGATTTCTCGCATTATCAATGGGTGCTTTAGAGATCATCTGCATGACCTCATGGACTTCTGCATCCATCTTCTCACCCAGCTTGAATTTTTCGGCAAATGCCTTGCGAAGCAGCGCCTGGATCTGCTCTTCATAAATCGACTCCATCCGGCAGCGCTTCTGTCCCTGCTGGGCGAGCTTCGTTGCACACCGCCAGATGGTTGTTCTTGTTGTGGAATGGCCTTGAAAATACCGTCCGCATTCTCCACACAGCAGGAGTTTGGAATAGTTTCTTTCGTTTCTTCCCTTTTCGATGCCCCTGTACTTTGCCGTGTATACCTTCCAGACTTCCTGTGCTTCCTGCCACAATTCCTCTGAAATGATAGCCGGATGATGATTTCGTATCAGGTATTTCGGCTTTTCCCCCTTATTGACCTTCTGTTTATGCCCATTCCTGTGATCGGTGTAGGTCTTCTGACAAAGTACAGAACCGCAGTAACGAACGTTTGCGATCATGTACCGAACATCCGATGCCGTCCACCCCCGCTTATCTTCTTCCTTTAGTACGCCAGCTGGCAGCACAGTCGGCTTCCGCTTTTGCCGCTGTCTGCATCCGCTGTTCGGCGGCTGGATATGCAGGGCATCCAGCTTTTGGGCGATTTGTGTGAAGCCTAATTCTTCTTTTGTAAAAAGCCGGAACACCATCCGAACAATCTCTGCTTCTTCCGGGATGATAAACACTGCCCGGTATCGGTACCCGTTCTCGTTCACCGTGTACTCTCCTTTGCGGAATTCGTAACCGTAGATGTCCTTGTTGCAGACATTTCCGGCCGGGAACCGTTTCTGATTGCTCCATGCGATGTTTGCAGAAATCGAACGGCTCTCTTCCTGTGCAATGGCGGCCAGTGTAGTAAGGATGAACTCGCTGTAAGCATCCGCTGTATCCATCGCTTCCCGCTCAAACAGAATCGTGACATTGTTTTCCTTTAAAGTCCGTAATGCCACAAGAAAGTCCTGCGTGTTTCGGGCAAAACGGCTGATGGACTTGCAGATCACCCGGTCAATCTTTCCCTGCTTGCAGTGTCGGAGCAAACGGTTGAAACCTGTCCGCCCTTCTCTGCTTGTTGCGGAAATACCATGATCGGAATAAATGCCGGCGGATGTCCACCCCGCATTTCCTGCCAGGAGTGACATGAAGTAGCGTTCCTGCATTTCATACGAATCTTCCTGTGCCGGATTGGTGGAGGAAACACGGATATATGCGGCGACCCGAACAGTCTTCTCTGAAATTGATGTTTTCACCGTAGGCATTGACGGCCGGCATTCCTGCATCACATCGGATGCGAGCTGGGAGAATTCTTCCATACTCTCCGGCTCATTCACCGGCATTTCTTTTACTGGTGCATAGCTGGTTACGGGCGGCTTCTTTTTCTCAGCCCTGACTTTTTGCATGGCGGCAAGAATCTGCGCCACCGATTCACTCTGTTCTGCCTTTTTCTTACCTTTTGCTTCCGGCAGCTTCATCTTTGACATCAGGTCATTCAGAAAAGCATTTGAATCCATATCATCCTCTCCTTTCGTCAGATTTTCCTTCCGAAAGGAAAACGTGTGGTAATGCCACCGCCTTTTCCTATCTTCGGGTAGTGACATATTTGCTCTATCCGGCACTTATAGCAAGTGATATCCGAACTATAAATCGTAGAATATCTGCCCATATAGTTGGGCAAAACTGACGATTGCATTGTATGTAAAAAGGCTCTCCTTTTCAGGAAAGCCCATAAATGTCAGATACGTGCTGCGAAGTCAAGTGCAATCCAGCCAGCACCGGATTTCAGCTTGCCCCAGCCTTTCACAGAACCGGCACCAGCAGATTCTGCCACGATGGTGAACACGCCCCTTCCGGTGTAATAACCGGTCTTGCCGTAGTTTGTGCCCGGTCCTTTACGGATGTTGAGGTCGTTGATGGACACGCGAACCGCATACGGCACAGATGCAGCCCGGTTCACAGGATAGACTGCCTTGCCGGCCGGATCGTAGACCGTATACCCCGGATTCGCATCCGCACACTGCTTTGCATACACTAGATCATGGAACGCCCCTTTCTGGGAAGCTGCATTCTGCCAGCTCTTACGCACACGATACCATCCAGAGATGTTACCTCCCTGGTTCTGGGCTGCGGCATTATACTGTGTCAGGTCCCAACGCTCGATGATATTGCAGAGATTCTGCACATAGGTGTGGCTGGTGGCATATCCGCCGTCCTTGATGATCTGCACAGCTTTCTTGTAATCCGTGCATCCTGCCAGACCTTCATAACGTTTCCTGCTGCCATTCATCGCACCGAGCAGATATGCAGCGTGGTCGGCAATGGAATCCTCCACACAGGCGTACTTTCGGAAATCAGCGGTGATCGTGACCATCGAACCGTCATCATTCTGTTCCTGTGTTTTCTTGGTATAGACGGACTTCCCATCCCAACTGCTGCCGCTCCAGCTGTTCCCGGAAAGCGAGGTCTTCATGCCAAAGCAGTTATTGGCATTCTGTGCCAATTCACTCTTACCGTAGCCGGACTCCAGAATAAACTGCGCCATCGACACGCAGGCGAGGATGCCGGACTGCTTCTGGTTTTCGGTAAACAGCGGACCGATCTTTGCCACTGCCTCTGCTTCTGACAGGTTCTTAAGGGAAGCCGCCTGCAGGCCAGATGAAGATGAACCGCCAAGTGCCGCGGTCACCCTTGCGGCCAGATCACCCAGACGGGCATACAGCCAGTTTCCGGGACAGCTTTTATTGGCAAACCAGCGGTGAACGGTCAGGATCATCTCGTCTGCTGCCGGAGCGTAGTTGAGGGTTTTATTCTTGTCGCCCAGCCACAGGAGCTTCTTCTTGCCGTTACGTTTGCAGATATCGATGCAGAGCTTAACGAGCGAGTTATATACGGCGCTGTTCATCGCATACGGCTCATTCATGTCGCTGGCACATTCGATGGTGACTGCTCTCTGGTCATTGGAATTGCTAGACGAGCACCAGCTGCGGTTCTTTTCCTCCACGCACAAAGAAACACGGCCATCCGTGCCAATGCCATAGTTGCAGCTGGCCTGACGGGTCGGGCTGGTAAAACATCCGCAGATGCTCTCTGCTGAAAGCTGGCCTACCACGCAATGCGGCGTGATGCGGTCAATGCTGTGTGTTCTCTGCCCGGAATGGTTCGGTGAGAGTTTGGTGTAAACAACGAGTGGACTATTGGTGTATCCCATATCGATTCCTCCTAAAAAAAATCGAGACCCGGATCACTCCGAGTCTCGTGCTGTAGTTATTTTGTTATTTTATAATCCAATCCGCTTCTTCTAGCATCCTACAGACGAACTTCATGGCAGACATCGGTTTTTCGCCGCCTGTCCCATTGACTTTCCACGCTACGTTTGCGATCGTAGAAATGGTGCCGAGGACACTACTCTTCTTAGCTCCCTTTTGATTTGCAACAAGCTGTATGAGCTGGCCTGGTATCAGGTCCGGCCGATGCCAGTGAAGGATGATTGCATCCCTCAGATATTCGCAGCCCTTGTAGTATAATGTGATGCCATACGGTCTTAACACATCTTCTGCCATGAGCAGTTCGTTCATTTTCATCACCTCAGCCTTAGTATACAGCTGTGCTGTTGGGAATTGAAGTCCTAAAAAAGCGTCGAAATGCACCATTTACGGGATCAGCAGTTTCATGCCGACCCGGATGGCATTGGAAGTCAGACCATTCAATGCACGGATATCGGCACAACGGCTTCCGTCCCCCAGTTCCCTCTCCGCGATCTTCCAGAGGTTGTCACCGGGAACAACCTTATAGACCCTGCTTGCCGTAAATGCGTAAGTGTCCGCACTGTTCAGGACATAGGCCAGACCGCTCGCCACTTCCGGGCATTTGATCTTCAGCCAGCCGGCACAGAACTCCACGATCTCGATCAGTGTATTCTTCTTATAGATGGCCACAACCTCTGCACTGGTATCCGGCATTTCCCGGATATTCATAAGGGTCTTGAGTTTGCCATAGGCGACCGTCGCCGGGAGTTCCTCTGCGGTCGGATACTCTTCCTTTCCGGGTTCCTCTTTCTGCTCATCCGTCACAGGGGTGTCCTTCTCTTTAGAGGGTTCCTCTTCCGGTGCTTTTCCTTCCGGCTCGTCCATAACAGGCTTTTCCTCCGCTTCCTCTGCACCCGTGGCCGGCACAGCCTCCTCCGGGTAGATCACATTGCCGTCATTGTCAAACACTCGGCTGCCGGGATTCTCATCGCACTTGGCTTTCGCATTCGCCAGCAGACGGTATGCGCCCAGCTGGGACGCTTCATCCTCCCAGTCCTCACGCACACGGTAGTAGCCGATCGTCAGCTTTGCGGGATATTCCTTCTTACTCATGCTTCGTTCCTCCTAAATAAAATGTGGGAGAGGCTTAACGCCCCTCCCGGTTGATTACTGCTTGTCGATTTTGTCCTGATCGCGCTCGTCCTTCAGCTGTGCCAGCATCTCTTTGAGCTTATCCGGCACCGGAAGACCAATCACTGCTGCATTCTCAAGGCAGCTCAGGCCCTCGTTTGCCAGATAGAAGAACACTACAGCTGTACGGATGGCGGCTCCATTCTGGAGGATCTGTGTGTCAATGATATTGGCAATACCAACCAGCACAAAGATACATACTTTCTTGGCGATGCCCTTAAAGCCAACTTCAGAAGAAAGCTCATGCTTGATCGCTGCCGCCAGCACCCCGGTGAAGTAGTCACAGACCACGAACACCACCAGTGCATACAAAAAGCCGTCAAACCCGCCAAAGAACCAGCCCAGGAAACCACCCAGACCTGCGAACATCCATTCAATCTTGTCGATCACATTCTGCATAATTCCGTCCTTTCCGCCCGTATCCGGGCAATAAAAATAGACAGCCGAAGCTGCCCTTTGATATGGATTGTATATAAAAACACGGACAAGCCGTGGGATTTGATTATCGATAGCTGGCAATCACTGCACTGGCATTGAACACTCCGATCTTCTTTGCGCCTGCCGCATTCGGATGCAGACCATCAATCAGGTAGCGGCCATTGGCATTCTTTTTCTCGTAGATGTCACAGATACCACAGCAGAAAGTATCAATGACTTCCAGAGACATCCTGCCGGCAAGAAGTTTCAGATAATCGCCTTTCGCCTTGGACTGTGCATAGCTCCGGGTCGTGATATAGCCCTGAATCGGCGTACAGATATAAATCTTCGCCGCCGGGTACAGCTGCTGAAGTTTTTCGATGCTGTACCGGAATGCTGATGCAAACGCCCTGCGGTCCAGCTCTTCGATAGCGACCATTTCATTCTCTGAAGTGAAAGAGCCTTCCATATCGCCGGAAGGAACACCATCATTCGTACCACAGGCGATCAGGATCATATCAAAGTCGGCGTAGGCAGTCACTTCCTTGTAGTGAGGGCTGGTCTTGTCCTTGCCTCGGATGAGTTTTTCCACCTGATTGCCCATGACATTGTTGTGATTCTGATCCGGTCCGGAAAAGACCGGGTTGCCATCGTAAACGCTGTCCTCATAATCGCACCATCTGGCACTGGATACCGACAGGTTTACAAACCGCTCCGGCTGGATGATCTCATTGAAGTATCTTACCCAGCCACGCTCCGATGTGTTCAGTGCCGTGATGCTGTCTCCCAAAAACAGGATCTTCTTTCCGGTGAACGCAGATTTCTGCTTCATGACCACCTGCATATCCGTAGACACGGAACTGATCGTTTTGGAAAGGTTCTGCATATTCGCATCTGCTGTTTTGATCGCATCCGCATTTACACGGACCTTTTCCGACAAGGCAGCAAGCTCCTTTGTATTGGTGTCAGCCTGCTCATGAAGGAGGCTGTAATCTTCCCCAAAGTAGCTGCCCTTCACATTGAAGTAATGTGCCTTTACGTTGGACATGGTCATATCGTAGGTGCTGTTCTTCGTGAACACGATCTGGATATAGTCATCCTTATACCCGGCATCTTCCAGCTTTTTGGATGGGATTTCAAGCGTGATCCTCTTTGGTTTTCCATCTGTAGAAGCGATCGACCCAAGGTTTACCAGCTTTGAACCAACCACATAGTATTGCATCAGCTGGTCGTTGCAGTAATCCATCTCGACATAGAGCTTATCAAACCGCTCCGCACGGGGAACTTTAATGCCGCCGCCATAATACCCGCTCTCATACTCCGTCAAAAAATGATGGATGGTGGCTCCTTCATCCACGATCTCCCATTTTCCTTTTGAAAAGACACAGGGCTGGAATGGAACTTCAAGGCTCTGTGACATCAGCGCATCCCGTGCAAGTTTTGCCGCGCTTACACAGGCATCTGCGAGTTTTTCCTTTGTAACGGTAGCATCCAGGAGTTTCTGTCCGTCCACCGATTTATCCCGAAGCATCGTGCCGGACAGCGTATGGTCGCCAAACGGCATCCTGCCATCCACCTTGAACGGAAAATAGCCATAAGACCGTTCCGGATATTTACAGTCCACTACAAAAACGATGATATCATTCTCTTTTGGAGAATCCGACCAGTCCGCTGTCACCAGCGTCCCTTCCACTGTATCGTAGGAGATATAGGTCAAAAGAGCATCCGGGTTATATGGAACCGGCTCTGGTTTCGTAAGAAGCTTATTCCCCTTCGCACCCAGATAGATAAAGTTCCCAGAAAACTCCAGCTGATGCTCTGTGGTATTCAGATTGACTGCTCCTGTATAAGAGAAAGGCATACCGTTGGCATAGAACTTATCGGCTCTGGACCGTAAGTGTGCACCAAATGAGTCATAGGTCTTCCCTGCCGAATCGACCCGCGCATCCAGGGTCTCTTTGTCCGTAGTCTTACCGGATGCAATGCTGTTCATCCTGGAATTCAGGGATGCTGCGCTCTGCTGCATGGCCGTCCGTCCATCCTCCAGCTGCTTCTGAGCATCCGCCACCTTCTTTGTCAGCGTTGTGGTCGTATCACTCAGACTGTCATTCACGTTCTGCACCGTATCCGTGAGTTTCTGGGTGACCCTTTCTTCCGTTTCGGACACATTCTTGCTGATGCGGCTTTCTGTTTCTGTCAGTTCCGTATGAACGTCCTCTGCTGTCTGAGTCAGATGATCCTCTGCCAGCCTGATCTGCTCACTGAACTGACTGCATACAGCCCAGTAGTGTTCATTAAAGATTTCCGTTCCAGCCGGGACCGGCAGCTTGGAGATATAGCTGACACCAGTTTCCTGACACAGCACGATGATCAGTTCCTCGTACTCTTTTGTCTTGTCCCAGATGCCGCCATGCTTCGGGACGATGCGTCTGCCAACATACTTAGGCATAGAACACACCTCCCCTCAGCACAGAAGAGATCAGATCACTGCACAGGTCAGATAATCCAATACCCCCCCCCCGAATTTTCAGACAATTATTACGGTTCATCATAGCTTTTCCTTTCTCCGGGATATTCCCGGCATTACTTCATATCCTGTAGTGCCAGTGTATACTTGACCAACGCATACAGCTGATAGCCCCATGCGCAGTGTGCGTAGTTGTTCGGATGCCAGTTGGGGCCTCCGTACTGACCCCGGCCGTATGCCATGTGCAGTACCCTGCCACTCTGTCTGCCGACCGAATCCGCAGACACATAATCCAGTGTAGGGTAACTCTCCACGGCAGGCTGGATCAGATGCCCACTGCATACATAGACACCGTTTGCCTCATCCTGCAGTTCATCGCAGAAATACTGGTAGATGCTCACATTCTTGCTGTGAAGTCCGCCCAGCGTGATCTCAGAAGCCCGGTACTCCGGGTATTTTGCCGGGAAGTAAGTGCCGGTCTCATCAATGGACATGAGGATCACTATAATATCCGGATACTCACGCTTGATCGTTTTCACGACATCCGGGATATTGGCTTTGTACTCTGCAAGGGAACTGTTGTGGTTTAAGTTGATCACCACATGGGTCGGCGTACACAGGTCATAAGCGTTGGCATCTTTTACTTCCGTGCCTGCGGTTTCGCCGGGGATAAGTCGGGTCATGCCGTTATCCGCTAACGTCCTGTACTTATCCAGACAAGCCTTCAGTGAGAAGCCCTTCGTCTTTTCATCGTAGAACGGGTTAATATTGGATGCGCTCTCAAAAGTTGCAAGGTTCAGATCTTCTGCACTCCAGCCGCCCTTGCCCATCGCATAGTTCACAACCGTCTTTCCATCCAATTTGTACGAGGAAGAGGAACCGTAGTGTTTCCCTTTCACTGTTCCCGGCATGCCGACCATCAGACAGCGGTATTCGGTTTCTGCTGCTTTCGCGTCCTTGCGGTCCAGATCAAACAGGTAGCGCACCCACGACCAATAGTGGGTCGGAAGATCTGCATCTGTTTTCCCAACACCGGCCAGATACCCATCCGTCACACTGTCACCGATAACAAGGATCTTCGGAAACTGGGTCTTACCCATGCTGGCGAGAGTACTGCGATGCTTGAATTTGAGTTTCTGCGTCTTATAGACATCTGACACAAACGATTTCTCTACCGTCTGTTCCAGAACATCCTCCCCGCTGTTGACTGCCGTGTTGGTAAACGGTGAATACAAGTCAAAGCGCTCCTCCATCTCCGTACCAAAACCAGCCGCTCTATCCTTCCAGCCTGTCTCAGCGATCAGATGGTCCACCCAGACTGAAACATGATAGTTTCTGGCGGTCGAAAGGTTATTGCAGACCGTATACACCGGAGCCGCCGGGACAAGGCGAAGGTCTTTCTTTTCCGGCACGGCCACCAGCTGATCCAGCCGGGTCGTCAGATCTGTCAGCTGCTTTTTCTGGTTATCCGCCTCCGTCTGCAGGGAGTTCAATTCCTGTTTCAGATCATCCAGCGGCTTATAATCCGTGTATGCTTCGTATACATACTCCGTTCCCTCAACAACACAGAGTTTCTGTCCGGAAGATGCCATATAGAAGAACATCACATAGGCATCGCCTTCCTGATAGGTGTACTGGTCATTGGCATCCACATAACGGAGCGCCTTCTTCGCTTTGTCAAACACGACCTGGCTGGTTACACCGTTCGTGCCGGAGCCTTTGGTCACAAGACCTTTCTCGCTGACCGGGATATAATCCGTGGAACCATATCGGAGATTGTCTGCATGATACTGAATAACGGACGAGTGTACATAGGCAAACCATCCCGGACGATACCTGGAAGGGTCGAGGAGGTTTCGGCTATGGACTGCATCCAGCTTGCCGGATGCCAGGGTATCCGTGTATTCCCGCTCATCCTTGAAAGCCTGTCCTACAACGGCGGCATCCGCAGCCATTCCGGAATAGGATAGCGTCGTATCCACCTTACCTGTACCAATCAGGATCTTGCCCATAAAGACGATCAGACGGTTTTTGTAATCATACTCCACATTCCCGGACGGTTCATTGCTGAAGAAATCGTTGCGGATTTCTTTTCCGGTACTCGGACGCACCGGATAATAGAGCACCTTGTCTGTGCTGTGCACACGCAGCCTGTATGCTCCTTCATCTATAAATCGGTGCAGGAGCAGGACAATCTTGTTGTCTCCCTTCACCAGTTCTACCGTCTGGCGGAACACCTCGCTTTCTTCCGATTCAAGCATGGCAGTCAGGGTCGTCTCCCCAATGGTTCGGAGTGTGAACTGGATTTCCTGTACAAACGAGCTTTGCAGAACAGTCAGCGGCACATAGTAGGTCTGGAGTACCGGGCTGCTGCCTTCCCAGATATTGCTGACACCGTCATATAAAAAGGGCAGGTTCAAACTGGTCATCGTTTCCTTTGCCAGCGCATCATCCGCACTTCGCAGTGCTTCGATCTCGATTGCCATCTTTTTCTGGTTCTGTCGCTCCCTCTGAACCTGATTCCACAGCTTTACAGACTCTCCGCAGACCTTCAGGTTCAGGTCCTTCGCATAGGAGCTTGCCCGGATCTGGAATACCCCTTCCGGGATCTCCAATTCCTTTTCTTTGTACTCCTGCGGTTGTTCTGTGTCCCTGGAATCCAGAATGGATGCCACAAACGTGCCATTGGCATCATAGCCCGCAACTCCGATCCAGTTGAACACCTGCCCGGTATAGTAGACTTTCTGGCAGGCCGTATCTACAGGGATCAGTGCTGTCGTTTGGACATGCTCAAACTTCTGCGTTTCTCCATTGATCGTGTTGACTGTAATGCCTTCTGTCAGTTCACCGGTCGCATCATAGTTTGCATCCACCTTGGATTCCTGCAGTGCATCCAGCCCTTCTTTTGCTTTCGGATAGATGGAACGGATCGCTGCCCCAAGGTTGTCAAAGGTATTTCCCTCCGAGTCCACTCTTGCATCAAGGACTTCTGTGTCAGAGGTTCTCCCTTTTGCAATCTGATCCATCCGGGCATTCAGGGTCTTGTTTGTCTGTGCGACATTCTGGGCACTCTGATTCATCTGCTGCTCTGCCGCTGCGACTTTTGCAGTCAGATCCGATTTTGCATTCTCCACACGCGCAGTCACACGGTTTTCTGTCTCAGACAGGCTGGTGTTTACCTTGTTTTCTGTGCTGGAGAGACTTTCATTGATACGGCCTTCTGTGTCGGATACATTTTTGTTGATCCGGTTTTCCGTTTCCGAAAGCTCTGAGCGGATATCTTCAGCCGTCTGGGTCAGGTGCTCCTCTGCCTCTGCGATCTGCTCACTATGCAGGCTGAACAGACTCCAATACTTCTCATCACTCAGAGCCGTTCCCTTCGGCACCGGAAGATTGGAAATAAAGCTGTTGCCGCTGTCTGTATCCAGTACGATCTGCAGCTCTTCATATTCTTTCCGGATGTCCCATTCGCCTGCATGTTTGGGAACGATCCGGCGGCCTGTGTATTTTGCCATATTACCCCTTTCTGTCAGCCTTACACTGACACATCATCCTCGCCATATTCCACGACCAGATGTCCTTCCTCATCGGTTGTGAATACCAGACCAAGGTCGCATTTCGTTTCAAATGCAAAATAGCCATCCTCCGTAATCGATCCTTCCACGATTTCACGGCACAGCTTTTCTACGGAACTGGACTCCGATCTATCACTCAATCCCAGACCGTCATCCGACTCAAAGCCAAAGCAGCCTGCCTTGTCTATAAACAGATTTCGGATGCCATCCCGAACCGCTTTCAGGAATGCTGCAAATGTGTAAGTGGCAATCTTTCCGTTATTGATGGCCGCCCTCTCCACCTTTAACGTAAGGGAGAATGAGCCAAGGACATCACCTTCTGTGCTGAGCATAACAACATCCAGCGGAAAACGTCCGGCCTGCGCCGTCATGAAGGTCGTGATCGTAAAGAGGACCGCTCCCTTCTCAACGAATACAAGGTCTGGTGCGGTTTCGCTCGTGTAGTGGAAGATCGTACCGTCCGGTCTGGTACCGGAACAGGCTACAATACAATTCTGCGGCACGGTATATTCCACAGAGTTGTTATACAAAACACAGCGAACTTTTCTCGCCTTATTGTCATACTGCTTGACCGGAACCGTCACCGGGATGAGATTTTCCGTCAGTGACAATTCCACTTCCTGATAAATGCCTGTAAGCATTACGAACTTCCTCCTTCCTGATCCGTCTCCTTGTTATCTGTTTCCTCTTTGTTTTCCGTATCCTTATCTTCACTACCCGGCTTTTCGATATCCGGGGTCTCAGGATCGGTCGGTGTGGTCGGCTCAGTCGGTTCCGTTGGCTCTGGATCAGGTTCTTCCGGTTCATACCCAAGCATCTGCCACTGCTCTCCGTCCCAGAGTTTCAACCGCAGGTTCTTTTTATCGACCCAGAGCGCATCTGCTGCCGGGGTCTCCGGCGCGGTTTCCGACACCGGGATGCTGGGCTGGTACTTTTCATCCAGTTCTTTTTCGACATCTTCCGACAGCTTCTTCGCCACACTGTATCTCTCATCCAACTCCTTCTGCAGATCTTCTGAGATTTCTGTTAGGGTGCGATACCGCTTATCCAGTTCCTCATACAGTTCTTTGGACAGCTTCTTTGCCGTTTCATACCGCTGATCGAGTGTTTTCTGAAGTTCAACAGAAATAGCGGTCGCTGTTTTGTACCGCTCATCCAGTTCCTCCAGCAACTCCTCGGAAAGCTCGGCTGCTTTTTTGTAACGGTCGTCCAGTTCCTTGAGTGTCTGCTCCAGCAGGATTGCTGTTTTGACTGCGGAATCATCTGACTCCCAGCCATATCCCCATGTCTTCCCTCCATCTGTGGAAACAAAAAATCCGGCTGGGCTATTCTTCCACGCAGCCGTTGATTGTTTCAGGGTTGCTGCGTTGAATGCGTACCGAGTCGTATTTCCCTTACTGTCCGTCTCATTTTTATAATGAAGGCCGAACAGTGCAGCAAACAGCGCACCATCATAGATAATGGAGGCCGAAATGCCGCCCATCTGCTCTCCCACTGCTGT
>ERZ826220.1734-NODE-1734-length-20689-cov-4.111854_pt1 | contig 20689 bp, 9 predicted proteins | sample MGYA00519927_ERZ826220 | MGnify/ENA primary metagenome ERZ826220 (study PRJEB31778, sample SAMEA3449225) | human gut metagenome | biome: human gut; feature: human-associated habitat; material: faeces | place: United Kingdom | collected 2010/2012 ... | reverse complement strand
TCTATTTTCATGCTTTCATCTGAATCCATCGCGCTCCTGCATATCGAGAAAATGGACGGCACCTTTGCCAGCTCGTCGGTCTCCTTGATTATGTCAACGCTGCACTGACCGCCGACCGCAAGTATCCCGCCGCGCTCGATATCAAAGCTGATGTCGCTGTAGTCCGCGTTGAAAGCAGGGTTTGTATAGCCGTGTATATCCTGCTTTGCGACTATGAACGCGCACACGGAGACCTTTCCGTTGAGCCTGCTTTCCACGATGTGCCGCGAACAGCTTTCAGAGGAGCATCTTATTATCTCCCGGAATGCGGTGTACGGACACTCTATATGTATCACGAACTCAGCCTGCCCCTCGCCGATAAGCTGCTGCAGCGTGCTGTCCTGCAAATTCAGCGCAAAGTCAAACACGACCTCCCGCGGGCCTTTGCTGATATTCGGCGTGAATGTAAAGCTGCTGCCGGTGTAGTCGTCGTTCGCCGAGGACAGCACCGGATAAGGGTACAGCTTAGATCTGATATCCATACAGCTTCACCTCCATTGAGCTTTGCTCCGCGTAGTCAATAGTGAAATCCACCGACAGCCGCTGACCTGCGGAAAAGCTTCCGAGAATTATTTCGTTGTCCTGGCAGGACAGCTTTTTCCCGCTGCTGGCAAGGAACGAATCCCGCACCTTAACGTCAACGGCGCTCTGCTCTCCCGAAAGCTGGAACTGTAAATATCCCCACTGTGCGCTCTTTGACGGCGTGAATATCAGACGGTACCGGTGCTGTCTGGGGTCGGTCATGAACAGCCTTACACGCATGATGCGCATTTCGATTTTCTTCTTGACGGCAGAATCGCTAAACGGGTCCTCAACGCCGACCTGAAAAATATCGGTTCCTTCACCGTCCGTACCTTCACTGTCCCCGCCGCCGAAACCGCCTCCCGACCCGGAACTGTTTTCATCATCGTACATATCATTGCTTCCGGTGCCGCCGCTGCTTTCACCTTCGGCGATACCCATTCCGCAGTCAGCGGGGGCGCCATCGGAATCCGCATAGTTTTCCGAGCCTTTCTGTCCTGTCTGGATATCCGACATGGCAACGTCAAAATCTTTGGTGACGCTGCTTATGGTCTCGGTTTTATCGCCGCCGTCGGATACGCCCTCGTCGTCCGGCAGGAATTCTCCCATTCCCTCTGCGTCAACCTCCTCGAGAGTGGTCTGCATTCCGTACTGCTGCACTATCTCCTTCAGCCGCCTGGACAGAGCCTGTTTATTTTTCTTCGCGGCGGAGGGTTCGCTGTGGCGCTCTGGCTCCCATGCGTCATGCTGGGGATTCTCCATCTCCCTGAAATACGCGTTTATCTTTTCGTCTTTAAGGATACATACTCCTGCGAAGAATATAGTACCAGAAATACGATTCTGGTCGAATATCTTCATTCCGCTGCTGCGGCTCATGAGTATCTTGCGGTGCAGATCCTTTTGAATAAGAAGATGCAGCTCTATCGTGCCCAGATCCTGAAAGCGCTCGCTTATCACTACGGCCTTGTCGGAAGTCATCGCCTGATAATAGTTGAATACTTCCGGGATGACCTCGCGGTATTTTTCCACGAGCGCCGGGAGGGTCTCAGAAGATATCTCGGTATCGCCCACGCTTACCACCAGATCGTTCTGGAAAACGGATATCAGGAATTCCGAAAGCACCGACCTGATGATATCGTCCTGCCAGTTCTTCCCCTCGGAGAACGCGGCGATGAACACATCGGTGCCGCTTGTCCGGCGGCGGAATTTACGATCGAGGGATATGCACTCCGGTATGGCTGCATTTTTTCTGGTTTCGCCGTAAAACCCCATGCCGGCGGTCTGACAGGCGACCTGAAGTTAAAAATGCAGACGCACCTATAATGATATAGCGTTGGTATTTAAAACAGCTTGACAAGAAAATATAAAAAGGAGTATAATTAAATGAGGTAATGTTTCTTGCCATATAAGATCATAAACGACAGACATGCGGCTTAACACCGCAGTAACCGCTTTGCATTTTGCGTCAGGGGGCTATGATGAGAGAATTAGAATATCCTTTTGATCCTGGTTATATTATGAAAAAAAGACGCTCGATCAAAAAAGAACTCTTGAAAACTGATAAACCGTTCATTGAAAAGCGTATAGCAGTTCTCGGCGGATCGACTACGCACGATATAATTGATATACTGGAACTTTTTCTGCTGAACTATGGAATCAGACCGACATTTTACGAGTCGGAGTTCAATCAGTACTGGCAGGACGCGATGTTCGACAATCCGGAGCTTGACGAGTTCAAGCCGGAAATAATCTTTATACATACATCGTTCAGGAACATCACAGAGCTTCCTGTTATTTCCGATGACGCGGCAGCAATCAGCGATAAGCTCGACAGGCAGTATGAGCATTTCCGTGTAATGTGGGAAAAGCTGTTCAGCAAATTCGGAGCGGTCATAATTCAAAACAACTTTGAAATGCCCTTCTATCGTCTGATGGGCAACAAGGAAGCTTCAGACCTGCATGGTTCGATCAACTTCGCGGCTTCCCTGAACATGAAATTCTATGAATACGCACAGAAAAACAAGAATTTCTTCATAAACGATATAAACTACCTGTCTGCCGACTACGGACTGTCAAAATGGGCAGATCCTTTTGTGTGGCACATGTATAAATATATTCTGGATCTGAATGCCATTCCGCAGTTCTCGCTCAATCTTGCGAATATCATAAAGTCGCTGCTGGGCAAGAACAAAAAGGCGTTCGTTCTCGACCTTGACAACACGCTCTGGGGCGGTGTTGTCGGTGATGACGGCGTCGAGGGCATCGAAATAGGTCATGAAACGTCGATGGGGCAGGTGTTCAGCGAGTTCCAGAAGTACCTTCTTGACCACAAACAGCTTGGCGTAATGCTCAACGTATGCTCAAAGAACGACCACGAGAACGCTATCGCCGGTCTGAACCACCCTGCCGCGACATTGAAGCCCGACGACTTCATAATCATTAAGGCGAACTGGCTCAATAAAGATGAAAATGTAATGCAGATCGCCAGGGAGCTGAATATTCTCCCTGACAGCCTTGTCTTTGTTGACGATAATCCCGCAGAGAGGCATTGTTCGTGAAAATGTTCCCGGCACCGCTGTACCGGAAATCGGTAAGGTGGAACAATATATCACAAATATCGACAGGAACGGGTATTTCGAGGTAACTAACCTTTCCGAAGATGATATAAAGCGAAATGAAATGTATAAGGCGAATGTTGAACGCGCTAAGCTGGAAAGCACATTCACGAATTATACGGATTACCTGCTTTCGCTGAACATGACGGCAGTTATCAGGGATTTTGATGATGTGTATATCCAGCGTATCGCACAGCTTACCAACAAATCAAATCAGTTCAACCTCACGACAAAGCGGTTTACACAGGCTGAAATGGAAGCAATCATGGCAGACGACAGATACGTTCGTCTGTATGGAAAGCTGGAGGATAAGTACGGCGACAACGGTGTGATCACCGTCGTTCTGGGACGAAAAGAAGGCACAGTCCTTCATATCGAACTCTGGCTGATGAGTTGCCGTGTGCTCAAGCGCGGCATGGAGCTAGCCATGCTCGACAGCCTTGTTGAACAGGCAAAGAAACAGGGCATAAAAACACTTAAAGGCTATTATTTCAAGACTCCCAAAAACAGCATGGTCAGGGAATTTTACGGTGCCCTTGGTTTCACGAAAATCAGTGAACAGGAAAACGGCGATTCTGAATGGGAACTTGAAATTGATAACTACGAAAACAAAAATAAAGTAATTAAGGTGGTAACAAACAATGAACAGAACTGAAATTTTAGAGAAACTCAACGAAGTATTCCACGATGTCTTTGACAATAACGATATCGTTGTGACTGAACAGACCAATGCAAATGATATCGAAGAATGGGACAGCCTGATTCACATTACACTTATATCGGCGGTCGAAGATGAGTTTGACGTTTCCTTCGACATGAAAACGGTCGTTTCCATGAAGAATGTCGGGGATATGATCGACGCAATAGAGGAACAGATATAAGGGAACCTTTAAAAACCGGTTTGAAGAGGGAAAATGGGTAGAGTGCGCCGAATGCGATGAAAGCCGACGAAGTAAGGCTGTATGCCTTACGAGGAGGTTTGAAGAAGCAGGCGGTGTGCTATACACATTTTCACTCAAACAAGGTTTTTAGAGGTGACCATAACCGTATCTGCATAAATCCTGATGATCTGGCTGGTATTGAGGTGTTATACAGGTAATGATTTTTACATCGTTTGAGTTCATCGCTTTTTTCCTTATCGTGCTGATAGGGTATTATCTGATCTTTCCAAATTTAAGATGGATATGGCTGTTAGCGGCCAGCTTTTATTTCTACACTAAGGCGTCGCCGCAGTTTTTGCCGTATATTCTGGCGTCTGTCGCCGTTATATATGCTTCGTCCAGAATGATCGGGTACTTGGATTCCCGTAAGGCAAGCTATTTTCAGAAAAACGAACTGACAAAGGACGAAAAGAAAGCCTACAACAAGCACTGCACGAGAAACAAGAAAATATTCTGCGCGGCAGGAATTATCCTCAATGTGGGAATGCTCGCCTTCACAAAGTATTTCAATTTTGTGGGGGAGAGCGTTTCAGCCATTACAGGGGGTACATTTACCGCGCTTGATATTATCGTTCCTCTTGGAATTTCCTTTTACACTTTCCAATCTACGGGGTATCTCATCGATGTATACCGCGGAATGTATGAGCCGCAGAAAAATCCGATGAAATATGCGCTGTTTATTTTATTCTTCCCCCAGATCATGCAGGGGCCCATCGGCAGATACAACGACCTCGCGCCGCAGCTTTTTGAGCCCTGCAAGTTTGACTACGACAGGCTGAAATCCGGGCTTGTGAGAATGCTGTGGGGCTTCTTCAAGAAGATGGTCATAGCGGACAGGGCCGCGCTGCTTGTGAACACGGTGTTTGACAACTGGAAACCATATAGCGGTGCAGTTATTTGGGTCGCGGTATTCCTCTATGCCGTTCAGTTGTATGCTGACTTCTCCGGATACATGGATATCGCGCTTGGCGCAGGTGAAGCCCTGGGTATCAGGCTGTCTGAAAACTTCCGCACGCCATATTTTTCAAAATCCACTGCTGAATTCTGGCGCAGATGGCATATTACGCTCGGAACATGGTTCAGGGACTACCTGTTTTACCCGATAATCAGGACAAAAATGTTCCAGAAAGTTGCCAAGAGCAAAAAGCTCCCCAAGTTTGTAAAGACAAATCTTCCGACTATAGCCGGACTGGCTGTGGTGTGGCTAATAACCGGCATATGGCATGGCGCTGACTGGCACTATGCTGCATGGGGTATCTACTACGGAATGATCATCATTGCGTCCTCGCTCCTCGCGCCGGTCTATGAAAAACTCACAAAGCTGCTGAGAATAAAGACGGACTGCTTTAGCTATAAACTGTTCCAGATAGTTAGAACCTTTCTGATCGTGCTCGTTGGTTACGTCCTGTTCAGAGGAAACGGACTGATGGCAGCATTTAAAATGATAAAGAGCATGTTCACAGTCTTTAACCCGTGGGTATTCACAGACGGAACACTATTGACGCTCGGTCTAGACGCTACAAACTGGAATGTGCTGATCCTTTCAATGCTGATTCTTCTTGCGGTCAGCATCGCCAACGAAAACGGTATAAATGTCCGCGAAAAGATAGCCCAGCAGAATATCATTTTCCAGTGGATATGCTATCTTGCCGGAATTTTTGCAGTACTTATTTTTGGAATATATGGTTCTGGATATGACGCATCCGCTTTTATGTATTTGAATTTCTAAAGGGAACCTCTAAAAACCGGTTTGAAGAGGGAAAATGGGTAGAGTGCGCCGAATGCGATGAAAGCCGACGAAGTAAGGCTGTATGCCTTACGAGGAGGTTTGAAGAAGCAGTCGGTGTGCTATACACATTTTCACTCAAACAAGGTTTTTAGAGGTGACCTAAATAAATGGAGGGATAAAAAGTGAATATAGCAAAAAGAATAATTAGTCTGATAATTTTTCTTGCGCTTTTTGCTGTTTCTGCATTAAGAATAAACACGGTGTTGAATTATCAAGACGATGTGCACTCTCGCGCTGAGTTTAGTCAGTTCTATAGTCTGCCGTCAGATATCCTTGACGCAGTATGGATCGGAAGCAGTTCTGTCCAAGAATTCGCCATTGCCCCTGTCATGTATAAAGAAAATGGAATAGCTTTATATCCAATGGCTTTCGGTAATCTTCCATTTAATGCCACAAGATTTCTAATTACAGAAATTGAAAAAACTCAAGATCCCGAAGTATACCTTGTGGATATTAGGCAGCTTGCCTATAACTGCATTTGGGAGGAGTCGATCAGAAGAGTTACAGATAATATGGCTTGGTCTGATAATAAAGTCAAAGCAATACAAACAATGACCTCCGATTGGGTAAGATATTATGATAAGATTGGTGTTGACCTTAATGAGTTCTATTTCTCATTTTACAAATACCATAACAGATGGAATGATTTATCGGAAGCTGATTTTGTTGAAGATAAAAACAGTTTCTTGGGTTATTTTGTGAAATATGGAGTTTCGCCGTTTAATTACGAAGAAATAAAAGCTCGGTTTGACGCCCCGGAAATACCTATTCCTGAGGAAACACAGCATTATTTGTCTGATTTTTTGGACTTTTGCGACGGTTTGGGAAAAAAGGTCATTTTTACCTGTACCCCGAATTGCCTTTCAGAAGATAAATTCGCTATGTACAACTATGCCAAGCGCATTATAACTAATCGAGGATATGAGGTGTGGGATTTAAACCTTGAGGCTGAATCTATTGGATTAGACTATTCAATGGATTTTATCGATCCCATGCACACTAACAACTGTGGAGCCGAAAAGGTGTCTAAATATGTCGCTGATAAGTTACAGCAGCAATTTGGATTTGCTAATCATCAAGGTGATAATAAATACCATATATATGAGGAGATGTTTGAGAAATACAGCAGAAAATCAAAAGAAGTTCGTCTTTCCAAAACAACAAATTTTGATGAATATCTCTTCAAGCTGAAGGAGTTGAACGGATATACGGCAATTTTATCCGTCAGGGACATCCAGGGATATTCTCTTACTCAGGAGCAGGCGGATCTGCTGAAAGCTCTCGGATTCGATAATGCCGATACGCTTTTAGAGCACGAATACCACAGCTTTGTCGGCGTGATAGACGGCAAAACCGTTGTCGCGCAGAATATTGGAAACGGCGACAATGGCGATGGCAATACTGAATACCACGGCATGCTCAATGACATGAATATTTCCGTAACCAGCCAGACTTTGCATGCAGGCGATAAATCGTCGATAAATGTATCCGGGAAAGAGTATTCCAAGAACATGCGTGGTTTCAATATAGTTGTCGTTGATAATACGACCGGAAAGGTCATAGATTCTGCTGCATTTGACACACATGTGCCTGAATTTACATGCACAAGATAAAAAGGCTGTTGCTGTGGATTTACCGACAATTATATTGTAACAGAAAGAAGTTAAAAGCTAACCAGCAGAACAAAGCGGCGTGTATCCGTACATGCCGCTTTTTATTCTATAGTGAATCCCCGGCGCGCTAGCCCCGGGGGATACTGTTTATTTTCTTACCAGCATCTTCAGCTTTTCCTATACCACAAAAAAGGCTGCTTCCTTTCTTTTTCGGAATGCAGCCTTTCCTTTATTCCGCTTATACTGCCAAGTATCTCGCCGCGTGGGATGACGCCATGTACATGAACTGCGAAATAAAGCGCGGGCAGTGCTGCACGACTGTAAAAGAACTGTCTGCAATCAATCAGCGAACGCTCCAACAGACCCGCACGGTGCTGAACCGCCTCGTTTCAACAAACGACATAACGATCGAAGCGCCCCCGCAGTTCTGCATTTTAACGCTGACGAACTACGACGAGCTGCAGCCGGTCGGCAAACCGCCTGCGGATAGTTTCTCTGACCGCCCGACCCTTGCCGTTGGAGAGTTCCACCATCTTAGGACATACTGTGGTCCTGCCTCTTCAATGACGAAATCGTCGAGGTCGGTGTTTATATCGTCCGTAACAAGCACAGCGATATCATCGAAGGATATCAGGCCGCTGCTCCACCAGCCCTTCTGACTGCCGTTCTTCAAATAGAGCCACACTCCATAGGTGAGATGACCTCGCATTCGTCGCCCGTCGGGCTGTCCCTGCGATCGTCCTGAGGATCCTGCCCGCGCCGCAGAACAATTCTCTGCCGTCCTCGAACCGGTAAGATTATACAATCCTTTTTCCGGCTGGGGATGTTGATTCGCACGTTTTGGCTTTCAGGCTTTTAATATTCAGTGTCATTTTCGGTCAGGCTGTCATAGTCGGGAAAAAACGCCTGTTCTGTAAGACCGGCGTTTCATATTTTATAGCTGCCGGAATATACGGGGCATGTTGTTCTGTGACAACTCTGCGCTGTATGGATTTCTGCATTCACCGCTTGACAACCAGAACAGAATGTAATATAATTAAAATGGTAATTATATTTGAAACTGCCGGGGGGAACGTAAAGTGAAATTCATAGACAACGATGGAATGATAACTGCAAACCGCATGAGCGAAGCGCAGTCAAAGCTGGCGCAGGCTTCAAGGCGGCTCAGCTCCGGGTACCGCGTGAACTCCGCCGCCGACGACGCGGCAGGGCTTGCGATTTCCGAGAAGCTCCGCGCCATCGACCGCGGTCTGCGGCAGGGTCAGCGCAACATAAACGATGGAATCAGCTACCTCGACACCGTGGACGGCTGCGCGCAGGAGCTACACGATATGCTCCACCGCATGAAGGAGCTTGCCGTGGAGGCTTCAAACGACACCCTGAGCCGCCTCGACCGCGAGGCGATCGACCTCGAATATCAGCAGCTCATCGACGAGATGGATCAGATCACGGATTCTGCGGAGTTCAACGGCATACCCCTGTTCGAAAAGCACCTCCCGGAATACGAAAAGGACGCGGGAAGCCTTACCCACGAGGGCTGGGTCACTATAGACGGCACAAACTCCCCGCTTATAATCGGCGTCAGCAAGGACGGCGCGGACTATGAATGCACGGTCAATATCCCCGCGGGGACCTACACGGTCGAGGAGATCGCCGACAAGATAGACGACGAACTGTGGGAGCAGGATCTTTCGCTCATAGTCGGCGTCAACGAGGACAAGCAGCTCACCATGCAGTGCGAGGGCGGGAAGATAAACTACATAGCCGGAAACGGCGCGTCGCTGTTCTATGATAAGGTCACGGGCAATTCCAACGGCTACCTGCTTGGCGTTACTAATTTCGGGGACCCGGGCAACAGGCTGGATATAAAGCCGGGCAAGAATGACGTTATCGAGTTCCGGCTGGGCAATACCGACGACACGAAATATTCCATAAAGATAGATCAGGGAAAGTATACCCGCGATGAGCTTGTCGCGAAGATGAACGAGAAATTCCAGAACGCCGGGCTCCCCTGCAAGATGGAAGCGGTCGCGGAAACCGTCAGCGGCAGAAACGTCATCGGAATAAAGAGCGATATGACCATGACCGGACTTTCCGGCAACTTCCTGATGATAGACCACATCAGTTCTCCTATCTACGATATCTGCAAATACAGCGACCTTGTGAACAGCGAAGCGGTGCTGACCGGAACGCGGCAGATTCCGGCAGGGCAGGAGATAGAGCGCGGCAGGAACGACTATTTCGTACTTGACGCAGGCTGGTACGACAGCGACGGAAAACCCCATCAGGAGAAGCTGCGCATTGACCTGCTCGACCCGGGCGAGGATCTCCGCACCTACTCCAGCGCGGACGCCATCGCCGACCGCATACGCGAAAAGCTCGCGGAGTACGGCTGCCCTATAGAGGTCAAAACGGTGAACGGCGCGCTCAGGCTCAGCACGCTCCAGTACGGCAGCGAGTGCCGTGTGAAGCTGGACAAGACGGACGTACCGAGCGGCTATATGGCGTACGACCTCTTCGACAACGCGGCGCTGTCTGTGCTGAAACCCGGAAAGGAGCGCTCGGAGTACACTCCCGCTTCGCTGAAGTGCTGCAAGAAGCTTGACGCAGGCATAGTCATACCCCAAAACATGAACACCCTCGCGTTCAAAATAACCACCGACCCAGCCGGAACCATTGCCGGCGGCGACCTGACTTTCGACATACCCGCGGGGACCTATTCCCGCTCGCAGCTCCAGACGAAGCTCAACGACCTGCTCGCCGCGAATTATCCGCAGCTTAAGGACAAGCTGTATTTCACTGTCGGCGACACGCTTTCCGTCAGCGCTAACGGCTCTGACGGCTGGGAGATAACCGGCATACAGTCCTATAAGGATATAACGAAAAGCCCCGCGAACAGATATCTTGTAGACGGCACGAATTACTACGACAACATAGACGGCTCCCGCCCCTCCGACCAGGAGCAGACCCTGGTATCCTACACCAACACCGACCCCTCCGGAAAGAGCACGGTAAACCGCACGGCGGGCGAGTCCATTCCTGCGGTGGAGTATAAGGACGGGTACGTTTCTTCCACGCAGCAGCAGTCGGACAAGCTGCTTTCATACGGAAACGCTTCCCCCAGCAGCACCCCAGGCACTACCTACAGGGATCCCGGTCATGAAAGCGAACTCGGAAGCGAACACACTCATCACACCCCCGCCTACAGCACGCTGAACAACGTCCTCACACAGTTCACCGAAGCGGGAACTTCGCTGCGGGACACCACGCTCAGCTTCGACCTTACCGACAAGGACGGCAGGAAAAACTCCTACTCCGTCACGATACCCAAGGGTTCCACGGTGGAACAGGCTGTCGGTAAAATAAACAGGGAGCTGAAAAATGTTGTCTCCGCTTCGGCGGACGGCAGCAGCCTGAAGCTGAAATCTAAGGATGAGGGCGAAGATGTTGAGTTCAGCAATTTCTCCGGCAATATGATGCAGTACGCGAAGAAAAGCAGCCTTGCCGGAAAGCCGGGCGCGGTCATTGACGGCGATACTGTATACGTTCCGTCTACGCTCACACTCAGCAAGGCTTCCTCGCATATCCCGCTCACCGTGGACAGCACCAGCGACCGGCTGGCGTTCACCCTCGGCGGCAAAAGCTATGACCTCAGGCTGGAAAACCGCGCTTACGGCAGCCTTTCCGACCTCGCCGCGGAGATAAACGCGAAGATGGCGGCGGCAAACGGCGGTTCAACAGCCGGGGTGAAGGTCAGCGGGGACTCGCTTGTTTTCACCGGCGCGCCGAAGGACGCGGGAGGAAGCAGCTTCTCAGCCTCCAGCACCTGCCCGCTGAACAAGCAGAAAATAACCCACGATGTCATAAATTCGCCCTATTATAATCCGGCGACAGGTAACGCGGAGACCCCGGCGAAAATAACGCTTTCCTCGGTGGACAGCCACCTGCCGCTCACCATCGACAGCTCCGGCAGCAGCAATAACTACGTCACGATAGACTACACCTACCCCAAAAACAGCACGGTATCCGGAATCATCACCAACAGACTCACGATCATGATCCCCGATGGAACGTACACCAGCGGGGCGGACCTCGCCAGCGCCATAAACTCCGCGATAGACATGGACGCTTCGCTCAAAGGGAAGATAACCGCGGACTATGGCAGCAACGGGCTGACGTTTACGTCCGTTCAGCGCGGAAAGGGCTGCAGCTTCAGCAATCTTACCACTACGTCAAACATTGAGAAATACAAGAAGACCAACACAGCCGCAGGCGGAACAGCCTTTCCGGGCGAGAACAAGCTGAAATTCCCGGCTTATATCAGGAACAGCAAGTTCTCCACGCTTTTCGGCGGCGACGGCGTTGAGATAAACGACCTTAACGATACCGTGTCCATAAACGTCAACGGAACGGACTATAAGTTCAAGCTCACGCACGGCTCTTACAGCGGCAGCGACGGGCAGAACAGACTTGCCGGCCAGATAAGGGACGGTTTAAACGGCTCCGGCGTGACGGTGGACGCCAGCGGTTCAGAGCTGAAGCTCACCACCTCGAATGTCGGCGCGGGGGCTTCCGTTTCGCTGAACGCTGACAATACCTCGCCGATTTTCAAGCGCGCGGAGACCTGCAATTCCCCCAGGCCAACCGACAGGAAATATACCCCGGCGTATATAATCGGCAGAGCGACAGTCGGCAATATCGAGATAAAGGACTATTTCAGCGAGATGACGTTCGACTACGCCAACAACGGACTCAGCCAGACCCTCACCGTGTCCGTCCCAGAGGGAAGCTACACCGCCGACACTCTCGCCGCCGCCATACAAGCCAGCATTGACGGGCAGATAGGCGCAGGTCAGCTTGAGGTCGGGGTTTCATCAGGGAAGCTGTCGATAACCGCGAAAGTGGTCGGCGGCGACCAGAGAATGGGGAATTTCTCCGGCAGGCTGTTCAACAGGGTGTTCCAGGACGTGAACTATACCCGGCTGAATCCCCACACCGAAAAAGCGGGCACGACTGCAGGCTCTGCGATGTCCTATATCATCGGCAGGAATACGATCCAGCCGGAAACGGCGGACGAGATAAAGAGCGGAAAGAACGTGCTGATATACGCCGGGCTTAACGACGAGCTGAAATTCGATTTCACCTATCAGGGGCATACCTACGAAGTCGGGTTCAATATCCCGGGAGGGTCGTACTATCCCGACGAGATAGCCGCCGCGATACAGACCGCCGGGCGCGAGGCAATGGGTAAGATGACCGATGTCAACGGCGACCCGCTCCCCGCTGAGAATTTCCACGCAACGATAGGTCTGAGCGCGATAGGAGTCAGCGAAAATTCAACGGGTATCGACAATTCCGACAAGCTGATACTCAGCTATATCGTCCCGGACAACGGAACGGTGAAGCAGGTGGACGCGATAATAGACGGCGTGCGCGGAAACTCGGCGTACAGGCTTTTCTATGACGCCACACAGTCGCCGAGGCCGTCGAGGATAATCGGAAAATCCGACCTTTCCGGCGGCGTGACGATAATCTCCGGGCAGAACGACGAGCTTACGTTCGAGCTGGACGGCGTTCCGCTGACGGTGAAGATACCTGCGGGGACTTACGATTCCCGTTCGGTATCCGAGGCGCTGAACAAGGAGCTGGAGGCGATACCCTGTCTTGTCCGGGCGGTGGACAACAACGGAAATCTGATGTTCTACACCACGGAAAACGGCGCGTACGACATAGACAAATTCACTGGCAGCGCTTCTGACGAGCTGTTCTACGGCGCGGACAAGCGCGACGACGACAACGAGATAGGCATACATTACGGCAGGCGCACGAACAGCTACATCTGGTATGACAAGACGCGCGCGGACGAACACCTCATGCGTATCAACACCACCGGCGTGACTACGGTCGACCGCGCGCTGAAAGCGATAAACCGCCTTGATTACGCCAACGACTACCTCTTGAAGTGGCGGGCGGTATCCGGCGCGCAGCGCAACCGTTCCGAGCACGCGTACAGCGTCAACGCTGCCACGGTGGAGAACCTTGAGAGCGCGGAATCCGGCATTCGCGACGCGGATATTGCGGAGGAGGTAAAAGCCGCCGCCAAGCAGAAGCTCATAATGCAGGCGCAGGGGTACATCATGTCAAAGCAGAAGGAGAACAGCCAGTCTGTTCTGGATATCATGGCGTGACGGAGGAATGCTGCGCAGTTCCGGCGAACCACACCCGCGCGGCAATGCCGATTTCCAACGGTATCCACAAAACCGGATATAAATGAAGCCGCTCCCAGAGCTAGTTCAGGCAATGGGAGCGGCTTTTATCTGATATGAACAGCATGATATCAGGCTGTGCGGTCGGAAGCAACCGTTGAACAGATTACAGATTCAGAAGCAAACCGCCCAGAGCCAAAAGCCCGGGGCGGTTTCCGCATATCAAAAAATCCAGGAAGCGTTTATTATCCGACTGCCATTCTGAGGACAGCCGCCGCGTCGGAAGCGTTGACCGTTCCGTCGCCGTTGAGGTCAGCCGCCGCAAGGTTTGCGCCTGCGGAAATTCCGACTGCGTACTTCAGTATCTCGGAAGCGTCGAGCGCGTTCAGGATACCGTCGTTGTTCATGTCGCCGGGAATCGCGCTGAGTTCGCTCAGCATTACGGCGTAGTCGCCCTTGCCGTCAACGCCGGGGACTGTCGCCTTTCCGGTGCTGTCGAGCTTTGCACAGCCCATGAATACCAGCTTTCCGTCCGCCGACTTGTACAGGTTCGCGAACCTGCCCGCAAAATCAGCCTTGAAGCATACTGCAATGCCTGCGGGGATATCCGCGCTGCTTACCGTGAACTGAACGCCCTCTGTTCCGGCAAGTGCTCCGGTCTTGAGTTTCCGGGTCGGGATAAGCGTGAGGTCTGTCGAAGCCGCGTTCTTTATATGTGCGCCGTCTATTACCCAGCTCTTTACGCTGTCGACGACGAAGGTCGCTTTGATTTTCTTATCGGCTATCTGCTTCATCACCTCTGCGGGAACTGTGTAGTTTCCGTTCAGGCTGATGGTCACGGCACCGCCCTCTGCAAGCTTTGCTATTGAACCTGCGATGTCTGCCCAGCTTGTTTCCTTGCCGTTGAAAGCAGGCTTGGTTTCCTCCGTCTTAGCGGAGGACGGTCTTGACGAACCGCCGGAAGAACCTCCCGAAGAACCGCCGGAAGAACCGCCGGACTTCTTAGTGAACACAGCAGTTACGATGTCGCTTGCAGCCGCGTCAGCGCTTACCGCGAACGCCTTTACTGTCGCGGAAGCGGTCAGCGTGAAGCCGCCGGAGTACTTCGCGGAATCCACGGTGGGCGTGGAGCCGTCGGTGGTGTAGTAGATATCCGCGTCTGCGGTCGCGCAGGTGATGGTAACGGTCTGCGAGCCTGTGAACGTTCCGCCGTTCGGAGAGATGACCGGAGCTGCGGTCTTTTCAGCCTTGAAAGTTTCTTCTTCCATTATGTAGCCGCAGATGGTGCACTCCTTGTAGCGGTGGCCGTCCTCGGCAGCCGCTGCCTCGACATCGGTTATCCAGTCGCCGGCGATATGTGATTCAGGCTCGGTGGTCTTTCCGCAGGCGCACTCATGCCAGTGACCGGACTTATCGTTAGCCCAGCTCTCGCCAAATACGCAGGTGTGCTCCTCGTCGGCTACGAACGCGTATACGCTGAAGTGCTCGAGGTATACAACGTAGCTGACCTCCCTCTGCTTGCCCGGGATAAGCTCCTTTGTGCCGTCGTCAAGCAGGCGGTAGCAGTAGAACGTCTTGCCACGGTGTCCCTTCGGTATCGGGATAACTACCTCGACAAGCCCGTCGTAGCCGTTGGAGTAGTCCTTGTCGCCGTTTATCAGCGTGAGGTCGAGCAGGCTGTACTTCTTGTTAGCGGAAATTTCAGTTCCGAGAGCTTCCTCCGCGCGCTTTATGCCCTCCTCGTCGTAGATCTCCCTTGCCTTTACCTTTACCTTGCTGAGGTCAAGACCTACGCCCGCTTCGCTCTTGTCCTTCATGTTGAATGCGGGGGTCGCGATTATCGTGGTTATCTTTTCGTCCTCGGGAGTATCGGGGTTGGTTTCTACCTCGCTCTCCTTGGCGTTGTCCTTGTCGAAGGGCTTGTTGTCCTCGCTCGCCTCGCCTATGCAGATGAACGGGATATCGTGCCTTATAGCGTAGAAGTTCACTGCGGAATCCTTGTAGCCGCGCAGGCTGAAGCCGCTCATCTTCTGGTCGGCGTAAGCGAAGCCGAACGCCTGATTGCCGATGTTCGTCACGGACTGCGGAACAGTCAGCGTCTTTATGCCGTCGCAGCCGCGGAACGCCCAGTAGCCGACGTAGTTCACGCCGTCGCGGATAGCAACGTCGGTCAGCTTGCTGCACTCTGCGAACGCCTCAAAACCGATGAAGTCAAGGTTGCCGAGTATCGTTACGGAATCCAGACCCAGCGCGCCGTAGAACGCCGCGTCGCCGATGTGGTTCACGGTAGCGGGGACGGTGTATCCGCCCTGGATACCGCCGGGGTACGCCACGAGCTCCTTCATATCCTTAGTGAACAGCACGCCGTCCACGGATACGTAATTCTTGTTAGCCGGGTCGCAGGTTATGGACGTCATAGAGCTGTTCTGTGCGAACGCGCCTCCATTTATCCGGGTCACGTTCGCAGGAATGCTGATAGTCTTAAGCTTGGAGCAGCGCTCAAACGCCCAGCTGTCGATGAACTCCAGGGAATCCGGCAGGGTGACGGTTTCCAGATTTTCGCAGGTGTTGAAGCAGTACCAGTCCAGTGACTTCACGCCCTCAGGAATAACGAGGTCGGTGATGAAGGACTGAAACAAAAATGCACTGTTGCCTATCGCGCTGACTTTCTTTCCGTCCAGCTCTGCGGGTATCTCGAGCTTTGGGGTTACAATAGTGCCGCCGGTGATGGTTATGGTGCCGTCCGGATTGTCAGAGTAGATGAACGTGTTGGAGTCGCTGTCGGCGGTGTTTTCATCGTACTTATAATCAACACTGCCGAGGAGCTTTCTCGTATTGTCGGCATATACCGCGTAGATTTCAAGCGTGTACGTTCCGTACTTCAAGCCGTTCATAGCCATCGCGGTTCTGAAGTTGGTGGAGTTGTTTGTATAGCAGTAGTCAAGAGTGATCCCGTCATGGCATACCTCATAATGGTCGGCGCCGTCGGCTTCGTCCCACATAATTGTATCGTCCACAAGGAATATTCTGATATCGTTCTGGTTGATGGTAATGATGTCGCCAAGCTTCAGCCCGAGCCTTGTGAAAGCGTCGTCCGTTATAGCCATCTGGGACCTCATCTCCTGGACAACGTCGCTGTCGGGGACGTCCTTCAGCACGTCGCTGAACGTCATGGTGTTAGTCATGTATGCAGCGTTCCAGTCCCAGTTTTCGCCTGTCATTATGGCGGTCGCAAGGAAGAAATCATCTGCGGTCAGACCCTCAACGGTGGATTCCCTGAATTCGAATCCCTCCACCTTTACGCCCAGGAACCGCTTTTTCAGCTCGCCCACCGTGGTTTCGCCCATTTTGACTCCAGGGAGCGATATTGGCGCCATGAACGTGCATTCAAGACCGGTGCCCTGGCCTGAATTGGACTTGACGACCTCTGCGGTGCACCTTCCGCTGAGCAGTTTATAGGTGTAGTAGTCAGGCTTGGATTCCTCGGGATTCACGACAAAGCTGTCGCCGATTTTAAGCCCCAGCTTTGCGAACGAGTCGTCCTGCACGGAAATGGAGAACGCGATGGACTGCACGATATCGTCGTCCGCAACGTCCGCAAGGTCGCTGCTGAAGTTCATCTTCGTCGTGTTGTATACCGCTTTCCAGTTCCAGTCTGAACCGGTCATGAGTACGATGGTGGGAACGAGGTCGGTTTCCGTCATTCCCTCGACTGTGGAGCCCTTGAATTCGTAGCCCTCCACCTTTATTCCATCGTAGAGCGCTTTCAGCTCGCCGAACGTGGTAACTCCCTTGGTCACGCCGGGAATCTCGAAATCGCTGTTGTAGGCGCAGGACATTCCGCTGTTGTTTTCCCATGTCGCCTCGGTGACGGTCATCGTGATAGGACCGCTCGGCTCGGTGTGGGTGTAATAGGAGAATCCGCTGCCGTCGGAGTTCAGGTATATCCTGTCCCCGAGCTTCATTCCCAGGCGGGACACAGCGCCGCCGTCTATGTAGATGTGGAACGACAGGCTCTGTACGACCTTGCTGTCGTTGTCTGCGGGCATGTCTGCGAAATCGAGGGTATCCTTGTCCGTTACGGCGTACCAGCCGTCATACGAGTTGGAATCCGTACCGCTGAGCACTGATATCGAGGTGTGGATATCTTCCGCAGTCAGCCCTTCCAGGCTCGAATTACTGAATTCGAATCCGTTCACCGTCAGCCCGGAATACAGCCTGCGCAGTTCCGCGACAGTGGTCACTCCGTTGGTAACGCCGTCTGCCGGGAAGCGGGTCACTACCTCGCACTTGAGCGAGCCGTCGTCGGCGCTCTGCACCGCCATCGCTACAGGCGACTGACTGAACTCATACCGGAACTCCGTCAGCGCCGCATATGCGTGTGAATACGCGGAGAACTGCGCCGGCAGGTCTGAAAGCGATGTTGAAACAAGGACAGCCGCCGCGCATACAGCGGATATTGCTCGTTTCAGGTTCATTGAAATTCCTCCTTTTTCAGGCGCAAAGCCTTATGGTCACCTCTAAAAACCTTGTTTGAGTGAAAATGTGTATAGCACACCGACTGCTTCTTCAAACCTCCTCGTAAGGCATACAGCCTTACTTCGTCGGCTTTCATCGCATTCGGCGCACTCTACCCATTTTCCCTTTTCAAACCGGTTTTTAGAGGTTCCCTTATCTTTTTTCTCTATGATTATAATATATTCCGCAGAAAAATAATGCGAAGATGTAATAAAATGCAGAAAATATGTAACGAAATGCGATACTTGACAAGAGCGAAAAATTCATATATAATTATCTCATCTCATGAAACGGAGGGATCAGCATGAACTATCTGATATGCGACGACGAGCCGGCGGCTGCCGAATCACTGAAAGCCAAAATAGCCGAGCTTGAACCGGACTCGTCGGTAAGGATATTCACAACGCTCCAGGCGCTGCTGTTCAACATCGAGGATATCGCCGACCGCATAGACGGCGTGTTCATGGATATAAAACTGCGCAATGCAAACGGGATATCCGGCGCGGCGCGGCTGCTGGCTTCCCACCCGGAGATAAAGCTGGTGTACATCACCGGCTACGCCAGCGAGTATATCCAGGAACTGTACTGCGTTGATTCCAAAGCGCTCCCGGCGGCGATACTCACGAAGCCGATAGAGATGAAGTACCTCCGGAACGCGCTCAGCAAGATACACGAGCGCGAAAAGCAGGCGGAGCTTCTCCCGATAAAGAACGGCGGCACGGTGACATACCTCAGCACCGCGGAGATAATCTCCATCGTCAGCGACAAGCGCAAGCTGATAATCAGACACCAGGGCGGGTGCGTCGAAATATACGGCAGGCTGTCGGATTACCGCGAGAAGCTGCCTGCCAGCTTCGCCCAGTGCCACAAGAGCTGCATAGTGAATCTGAACCGCATAAACCGCATAGTGAACTGGGCGAGCATTGAGATGTCCGACGGCAGCGTGCTGCCGATAAGCCGCACATACAAGGACGGCATAAAAACAGCGGTAACGCTTATCAATTCTTGATGGAGGGCATATGGAACGATACCTGCTTGAAACCTGCTACCTGCTTACCAGAGACCTTTACCAGATATTCATCACCTTCTTCGCGATGTCGTTCATGCTGAAGCCCAGGTACCACCGTGCCATCTGCGTATCTGCTTCGGTTCTGTACAGCTTCGCTTCGGAGCAGCTCTTATTAGACGGCCCACCGCTGCTGCACGGCGTCGGGATCGCGCTGTCGTTTTTCCTGCCGGCGCTGTTCTTGTATAAGGACAAGCTGATGTACCGTCTGTTCGCCGCCGGATTTCTCGCGGCTGGATCCATCATCATGGACGTCTGCGTTTCAGGCTTCGTCATGCTGATAGACGTAAACCTGCTCGTTTCGCTGAAGACATTCCATACATGGGATACAATAATCATGATCATCGCGATGAATTTCTTCTTCACCGGAGGGTTTCTGCTCATCATGTCGGTGTGGAACCACTTCTTCAAAAAATCCCATGTAAAGTCGCTGGGGCTGTTCGTGATGTTCCCGGTGAGTCAGTTTTTCTTCTTCTGCGCGTGCGCCTATCAGACCTGGACGGGCGAACGCCTCGACCTTATAAGCAACCCGTTCATCATAATCGCGGTGGTGCTGTCGATAGCCGCGGATATCCTGATGTACCGTGCCCTCATGCAGAACACCAGAACACAGGAGCTGACCCAGAAGCTCAACGACATGCAGCATGAAATGGATATGCAGCTCCAGTACTACGACGGTCTCGCCGACAAAATGCGGGAGATACGCGAATACCGCCACGACATCAACAACCTTATCGAGGTCACGGAGTCCCTGCTGCGCAGAAAGACCACCTCGGAGGACGGCAGAATGCTCCTGGAGGAGCTGAAGGAAAAGACCGCCAACGCGAAAATGCCGGTGTTCAGCGGCAACCCCACCGTCAACGCCATACTCTACCACAAGCAGCAGACCGCAAAGGAGCTGGGCGCGGAGTTCCGGGTGAACATACCGATGAGCGAGGATTTCCCGTTCGAGCGTTCGGATATCTGCTCGGTGTTCGCGAACCTGCTGGATAACGCGATACGGGAGGTCTCCGGCGCTGCGGAAGGCTTCATAGAGGTCAGCGCCAGCCGCAGCATGGGGCTGCTTCTCATCGAGGTCAGGAACAGCACCTCAAAGGTGCTGAACTCTGAAAAGGGGAAGCCCGCCTCGGATAAATCCGAGCCGCAGAAGCACGGGCTAGGTCTGGAGATAGTCGGCAACATCGCCGGGAAGTACGACGGGAAGTTCCTGCTCACCGCTGAAAATGGAACAGCCCGCGCCATCGTCTCCCTCCCTATCCCGGAATCTGCCGCTGTTTCTCCAAATGACCCGCCCGCCCAGATCTCCGGTCCCTCCCGTATGAAATCTACAGCGCCCCTGTGATTTCACATAACAAATAACCTCCCCCGAGCCTGAGGCTC
>ERZ826220.1725-NODE-1725-length-20777-cov-4.117508_pt1 | contig 20777 bp, 24 predicted proteins | sample MGYA00519927_ERZ826220 | MGnify/ENA primary metagenome ERZ826220 (study PRJEB31778, sample SAMEA3449225) | human gut metagenome | biome: human gut; feature: human-associated habitat; material: faeces | place: United Kingdom | collected 2010/2012 ... | reverse complement strand
AATTTTCTGAAAGTTTTTAAATCTTCTTTATTAATAAATCCTCTTTCTGCAAGCACCGCATATAAAGCAGCTGATGCATGCCCCTTCGAGAGCACCAATCTGTCTCTTAAATTAGATTCCGGCATCTCTGGATTTATATTCATCTGATTAAAATATAAAACCGTTAATATATCTGCTATTGATAGTGCGCCTCCTGGGTGTCCAGATTTAGCACTGTATACTTCATTTATTATGTCAATTCTAACATCATTTGCAATTTTTCTTAATTCCTTCTCATCAGTAATTTTCAAATAAATCACACTCCTTCGAAGAATAATATACTATAACTTATGTAAAAATACAAGGTAATTTTCAGAAAACATCAGTCTACATCTACATTTTAATTGATTCGAGTTCTAAATTATGGTATAATATTCCTAGTTCGCAATGAGCATTTTTTTGAAAGGATGGTAACACAATGACAGAACGGCAACTCAAAATATTAAAGGAAGATTATTTTTTCCTATCAGGAGTAGTACATGCCAAAACAGTTGATAAGACTTCTATCGCAATCAAACTTGGCGTAAGTTGGCCTACTGTGAAGAAAAAAGTTGCATCTTTGCTTAATGAAAGCATAATAATTAACGGAGGAGATTCTTATAAGATCAATCCAGATATTTTGGTCACATCATTATTTATTGGCATTTATTCTGATGGAATTAGCATTAATTGCATTGCACTGAATCTAGCCCAAGAAACTGTTGAATTAAGTGAAGTGCTCTCTAAGGAAAACTATGATAGTTTTATTGCAATCATTCATAACACAAACCTTAGTCTTTTGTCCAAAATCACATTTTTAGTTCATCTCTTCTCGCAAGAGGACAAAATACTAAATGTCGGCATTTCTATTCAAGGAACAATAACTTCCTCAAAGGAAATTGTTATCTCTAATTCGTATTTGTCACTTAACAGTTCTTCGTTCCTAGACAAATGTACACTTTTTGAAGCAGTAAGAGCTAACTACTACATGTTGAAAGCAGACTATTTACTAGATGACATGTGGTATCTGTATGTTGGCAATGAAGCCATTTATCTGTTATCAAATGGCACAATTAGTCCCGCCAAGGGATTAATTACTCTTGACACATGTGAGAAAGAGGCTATCAGTACTCTCTTTGAGCATAACACAGATTCAATTAGCCTCTTTGAGGCGAAAGACATCGTATTGCGAAAAATTATTCCTTTTATGCATTTTGTACATCCCTCCGTTTTAATCATCGGAGGAGCACTAGCTAGTCAAGATGTTTCCAGTTTTGTCTATTCTGACTTTAAAGCTTTAAACATCAATGAGGTAAAATTCGATGACAGCAACTTTGCAAAGTCTATCGCATGCTTTGCGATGAGCAAGTTCTTCGAAGGTCGGGAGTGATATCATTCTCAATAAAAGAGTTGTATTTTCTGAATAGATGGTACGACTCTTTTATTAATGGTATGATATAATAATTTTTATGTCCTTATTAAAATAACTAGTAGTATCGAAGCATGTATTTCCACCAATGGAAATAGTTTCTACCTTTCCATTGTTCCAGAACATAATTCCCGAATCATTTAACTCAATTAATTCAATATTAGTAAACCCCGCTGCTTTTAAGTGTGCTTCTACACTTTTATAATCTTTTCCTATTAATTCAATATAACTCCTTGCACTTATTTTTCCTTTTTTTCTGCCACTATTTTGTTTATCTGAAGACCTCCTATAATAATATCCTTATAAAAAGGGTTGTTTGTAATTATAGCATAGATACTATGTAAAAACAAGAAAGAAAATTAAGTAGAATAAATTATATAAAAAGAAAGGTATAAGCTTTCTTTTTTGGATATTCTATGATAAAATGACCAAAATGCAACAAATAATATAGAAGATTATATATTGCAAAAATTTAAAAGTGCCAGATTTGAAAAAATATTAGAAATGGGAAAGGGGATTATCTTTTACATCAAGACAACAAAAGAAATGTAGATGAAATATATATAGATTTGGAGAAAAGTTTTATGAAAGTATATCTAATAAGACATGGAGAAGTAAATCATAATTTATATGGACTATATAATAGAGAAGATGAAGATTTAAATGAAACAGGAATGAAACAAGCTAAAAAATTAAGAGAAAAAATAAAGAATATTGAATATGATACTATTATATCTTCTCCATTATTAAGAGCAAAACATACTGCGAATATTATTAATATTGAGAATAAAGATATAGTAATAGATTATAGACTTAAAGAACGAGATCCAGGTAGTTTAAATGGACATCCTATTGAAGTAACAAATCGAGAAGAATATTGGAATTACTATACAACTATTCAATATGGTACAAGTGAAAATATTAAAGTGTTTTTTAATAGAGTTTATAGCTTTTTAGATGAACTAAAAACAAAAGACTACAGAAATGTGCTCATAGTAGCTCATAGTGGAGTATCAAAAGCGTTTAGCTGTTATTTTAATGGGATAGCTGATGGCAAATTTTTAAATAGAGGATTAAAAAATTGTCAGATAAAGGAGTATGAATTATGAAATTAACAAGCGAAGAAACAGGAATTTTACTAGAAATAGAAAGAATTGTGTATAGATATGAACGAACAAAATTTAATAAAATTTAATAAATTATTTCCGTGGTTTGCAGGGTTATCTGGAGATTTATTATTTTGGGCTGCAACAGATACTTTGTTTTTAACTGTTGTTAAAAATTTTAATGCTTCACAAATTGTATCACTAACGTCCATTTCTCTAATAACTTGCATACTACTTCAGATACCTTTACTTAATATAATCAAGAAAATAGGAAATACAAAGTCTGTAAGATTAGGCTCATTATTACTTTTAATATCAAGTATTTTATTAACTTTAGGTACAGATTACATTATTGTAGTAATAGGAAAAATATTGTATGAAGTGGCATTTACATTTCAAAATATGATAAATGTTGTATTAAAAAATAATTTGGAATTACAAAATAGAGAAAATGAATATATAAAGTTTAGAACCAATGCTAACACAATATATGCAATAGCAACAATGATAATATCGTTTGTTGCGAGTTTTATGTTTAACATAAATAATTATTTACCAATGATAGGCTGCATAACGTTTTGCTTTGTTTGTTTTGTGTTATCTTTCAATATGATTGATTATTCAAATAATAATTGTATTAAAAGTAAAATTTATAAAGAAAATAAGGACAAGCTGAAAAAAATAAATTATTCAAAAATTGTTTTATTTATAATAATATCCTATGGACTTTTTTATCCAATCGTCAACTCAGGACAATCAAATGGAAAATTATTTATACAACAAGAATTGCTAAAAAATTTCAATGTTGAAAAAACTGCATTGATAATAGGTGGAATATTGTGCATATCAAGAATAGTGAGAGTGATTTCAAATATTTCATTTAATAAAATACATAAAAAATACAAAGACAAAGTAGAATTTTTATTACCATTCTTATTATCGTTATCTCTTTGCTTAATGGTAGGAGGATATTTAATCACATACTCAATTATTTTGAAAATATTAATTATGAGTTTGGGATATATTATAATTTTATTTATAAGAGACCCTTTTAAGGTATATATGCAAGATTTAGCCTTGAAAAAAACAGAAAAAGAACAACAACAATCATTACTTACTACATTAGATTTATTAAGAAAAATTGTAAGAGCAATTATGAGTTTAAGTTTTACAGTAATTTTGGTTAATAATCCAATGATTGTAGTAATAATAATTTTAATAATTTTATCAGTTATTGAAATATTTATTAGTTTATATTTATATAGAATGATACAAGAAAGTTAGGAGATGAAGAATATGAAAAATATCTTAATAATGGGAATAGGTAGAGCAGGAAAAACTACATTAAGCGAGATGTTAAAAGATAAATACAATAGTTATAACTTAATACATAGTGATTCACTAAAATGGGCAATGATTAGAGCAGAAGACAAAGAAAAATATTACAGGACCAATGTTGATAAACAAAAAGAGTTTGAACACGGAGAATATTTTCAAAAAACATTATTAGAGTTTTTTAATTCTTCTATTTCAAAAGATAAAAATCATTATGGTTATATATTAGAAAGTGGGCAATTACATCCTAAAATAGTTAAAGAAATGATTGATTTTAAAAAAACTATTGTTGTATGTCTTGGACTTGGTAATTTAAATGTAGATGAAATGGTAGAACTTTGTATTGAACACGATATTGAAAAGGATTGGACATTTGGATTGTCAAGAGAATATCTAAAAAAACATGCTATTGATTGGTATTCTGCAAACGAAATGTTAAAAAAAGAATGCCCTGAATATAGGATTAAATATTATGATACATCAGAGAATAGAGAACAAGTTTTAAATGATATTATGTGTGAAATAGAAAAAGAAATTTAGTCATATAGAACAAAAAATGAAATTTTAAAAGGTAGAAAATTATGAAAAGACTATTAAGAATCAGTTTTAACTCCGCAATATTTTCTTTGATACCAATATTGTCATGGTTTATGTTAGGATTACTTGTAGACAAAAATTTAGTAAATGTATTTACACTTACATATCCACTACAATTTATATGGGCATTGATGAAAAGTATATTTGCAACGGGAGCAAATATAAGTAAAGAAAAAGATAAAAATGAAAATGCTGTATTATCAGGAATGACACTTGGAATAATAGTAGGATTTGTTGTATTTGGAATATTTGCTATCAATGTGAAAAAATATGTAGAATTTATGAATATGGATTATGATACATATAAAGAATTTGCTGTATATTCAATTTTGCAATTATATATACATTTGATATTTTCTTCTGTATTAGAAAAACTATACTTTGAAAATAAAGAAAAATTGGCTAATAAATATTGCATGAGATTCAATTTATTAAATTTTGTGATATTGATCTTATCCTCAATAATATTAAAAGATAAGATACAAATAGTAGTTACTACACTAATAGCAATATTAATATATACGGTTTATGTTATAATAAAACAGTATAAAAAGTTTAAGTTTCAAATTAATATTTTAAATTGCTGTAAGTATGAATCCGTTGAAATATGCAATAATATACTATTTTTTCTAATATTTCTATTTGGACTAAGTAATGCATTAAAATTTGGAGAAAAATATATGCTGGCATTAAATTTTGTGGCATTAATAACGGATACACAATGGGATTCATTTGAGGCTATAAAAACTGTTGCAAAAATAGATATAAGTAAAGAACAATTTTATTATAAAGATCATAGAGTAAATGCATATAAATTATTAGGCATTTTACTTACAACTGTTTTCATAATGCTTGTAGTTTCTTTTAGATATTATAATTTGGATTTAAAAATTACTGCTATTTATTTAAGCTTTGAATTGCTTAATTTTGTATTGTATCCAGTTTATAGTATAAAAACATGTTATTTGCAGTTAGAAAAGTTTGAAATAAAAGTAACATCTAACAAATTATTTGCTGGAATTTTAAGAATGATAATGTCACTATTAAAAACACCATATTGTACTGGGATAGGACAAGTGACATCATCAATATATCAATTTCTTACCATAAATATGATGTTTCATAGAAATTTTAGAATTGATAAAAATGGAATGATAATAAAAAATGAAAACGATTTATAAATGTAAAATACTATTTTTGAGATATGCTATAAATATAAAAAACGAAAGGACTACATATGTCAGAAAAAATAAATGTAAAAGAGTTAAAAAATTTATTTGCAAAAATAAAAAATAATAACAATACTGCATTTGAAGAACTTTATAGTAAATACAGTAAATTAATATATAAAATTGCGTATAGTATATTAAAAAATAAAAGCGACGCAGAAGATGTAATGCAACTTGTATTTGAAAAAATATATTCAATGGATAAAGAAAATCTTCCTACAAAAAATGAGACTAGTTGGATATATTCTGTTACTAAAAACGAAACATTAAATTATTTTAAAAGCAATAGGAATAATATTAATTTAGACGATATATATGAAATTGAAGACAATAATCAAGAAATAAGTAAAATAATCGATCAAGAAAATTATAACAGATTAATTAGTAAACTAAATGATAATGAAAAAGAAATTATTTCACTAAAAATAATTTCAAACTTTTCATTTGAAGAAATAGGCAAAATTTTAAATATGCCAACAGGAACAGTAAAATGGAGATATTATAAAGCAATAAATACATTAAAATTGCTATTAAGCAATCTGACTATGTTTATCATTTCATTTATATCAAGCATATATGCTTTAAAAAGCACAAAAAAAATTATATCTCCAATTCAAGAAGAAAATGTAATAGAGAATATTGTAATTGCTGCTGATGAAAATCAAAAACAGCAATATGAAAAAAGTGAGAATACACAACAAAATTCACAAGAAGAAATTAATACAACTATTATCGAAGAAACTAATGAACATGAAGTAAATTACCCTGCAATAGGATTGATGGGAATTTCAACAGTATTTTTAATGCTAACGATAATTTTTTCAATTATTTTTGCAAAATACCAACTAAAACTTAAGAAAAATTTGTCTAAATAGTAGAAAGGTTAGGTGGCATATATGAAAAAAATAATAATTATACTAGTAATTATACTGATAGGAATCGTCGTAACAATGTATTTGATTGACTTCAACAAAATGAAAAATGGAGAAGAAGTAATATTCGGAACTTGGGGTAAAAAATATTCAGCAATAGTAAAAACAAATCAAAATGATAATGCAACTGAAGAAAATTATCAAAAATATTCTAAAACAGTTGGAGATACTACAATAGAACTGGATATTATGAATGGCTGGAATTATAAAGAGATTCAAGCAGCAGAAAATGATGACTATATATATGCTTTAAAGTTATTCAAAAGTAATGAAGAACAATGTGCGATATTATATTTTTATAAAGAGAATTTCGGCGTTTGCGGAAGTGAAAGAACATCCAAAAATATAACATTGAACAACGGAAAACAAGCAGTTGTAGGATATTATGGAAATAGTGATGAATGGATAGATATTTCATTCGCAGAGATGAATCATAATATAGCAATAATTAATCGAAATCTACAGAAAAATGATAATGACGAGATAATTAAAATTATAAAGACTATAAATATAGAATGAGAAGTTGGCTCCAATAAAAAATGGAGCTGATTTTTTTACGAATGAATTAATAGCTAAATAATCTTGAAAGAAGTTAAGCATTTATGATAATATATTAATAACAAAAAGATTATAAGAGGTAAAAATGAAAGACAAAATAAAAGAATTTATTACAAAAAATTTAAAATGGATCATATTATTTATTTGCTTAATTGGATTTTTAGCTCTAGCAGAAGATGTATTTCACAAAGAAATAATGAATGGTGATATAATAGGATATGAGATAATATCCAAATTTTTAATATCAGATTTTGTAACACCAATAGCAAAGTTTATCACCAACTTTGGAGGAGCAATATTTTTAATAGTACTAACAATAGTATTGTTTGTAGTGATAAAAAATAAGAAAATAGGAGTATCAATATTTTCAAACTTAGTTATAGTAACAATACTAAATCAATTATTAAAAGGAATATTACAAAGACCAAGACCAACAGAATATAGAATAATTGAAGAAACAGGATATAGTTTTCCATCAGGACATTCCATGATAAGCATGGCTTTTTACGGATATTTAATATATTTGATTTATAAATATGTAAAAAATAAATATATCAAATGGATTTCTATTGTAGTTTTAAGTCTATTAATATGTACAATTGGAATAAGTAGAATTTATTTAGGAGTACATTACACAAGTGATGTTTTAGGTGGATTTCTTATTTCAATATCATATCTAGTTATATTCATAAGCGCGGTTAATAAATTCATAATAGAAAAATAAATATATAGAGCAGATAAAAGGAGAGCTATAATGTTAGAAAACATAGAAGTTTTATGCCATAGTAGTATAAGAATTAATAAAGAAAAAGTAATCTACATAGATCCATTTAAAATAAACAAAAACTATAATGATGCGGATATTATTTTTATAACACATGATCATTACGACCATTATTCAGAAGAAGATATAGACAAAGTTATAAAAGAAGACACAACTATTGTAATATCTAAAGATTTATTAAAAAAATTATTAAAAAAAGGAATAAATAAAAATGCAATAATTGTAGCAGAACCAAATAAAGAATATGAAACGCAAGGAATTAATTTTAATACTATACCTGCATACAATATAAATAAAAAATTCCACCCAAAGGAAAATAACTGGTTAGGGTATATTATTACAATAAATAATGTTAAATATTATGTTGCAGGAGATACAGATATAACTGATGAAAATAGAAAAGTAAAATGTGATGTAGCTTTTGTTCCGGTTGGTGGAACATACACAATGGACTTTAAAGAAGCTGCACAACTAATAAATGAAATAAAGCCTAAAATAGCAGTTCCAATACATTATGGAAGTATAGTTGGAACAGAGCAAGATGCTAGAAATTTTATAAATCTTTTAAATTCAGAAATAAAAGGTGTAATTTTAATAAAATAATGTATTTATACTAGTGGGTCAAATTTAAACAATAATATAAATTTTATGATACAATGTACAAAAATTTATAAAAGGAGACTCATATGAATAATAAATCAAAGGTATTAAAAAGAATATTAATTGTCATATTAGCTATAATCATAATTAGCATAATAATAACAGTTGGTGTTGGAAATTATTTTGTTAATTATGCAATATTAAGAACCGGAAACGGTGGAGATAGAGAAGTAAAAAACAAAGATTCAATAGAAGTTGCAAATATAGACAATGAAGCAGAAAAAATAATTAATAATAATCGCACAGAAGAAAAACAACTTGCAGAACAATGGATAGAAACTATAAATAGCGAAAAAGTTGAAGTTACTGCAAAAGATGGAATTATTTTAAAAGGAACAGAGTACATAAAAGATGAGAAATCAAATGACTGGGCAATTATTTTACATGGCTATCGTTCAAGCCCAGACTCAGTAATATCTATAGGAAGACATTTTTCAGAAGAAGGTTATAATGTGCTAATTCCATATATGAGAGCAACAGGAGAAAGCGAAGGCGAATACATTGGAATGGGATGGCTAGATAAAGATGATTTGCAATGCTGGATAAATAAAATTATAGAGCAAAATAATAATGCCAATATCGTATTACATGGATCATCAATGGGAGCTGCAACAGTATTAATGGCATCAGGAGATGATTTACCAAGTAACGTAAAAGCAATAATTGAAGATAGTGGATATACATCAGTATGGGATATATTTGCATCAGAAGCGAAGGTTAGATTTGGATTACCAGAGTTTCCAGTATTAAATATGTTTGAAATAGTTGCAAATTTTAGAGCAAAATATGATATAAAAAAAGCATCTGCACTTGAGCAAGTGAAAAAAGCAAACATTCCAATATTGTTTATACATGGAGATAGCGACGATTTTGTTCCTGAATATATGTGTGAACAATTATATAATGCGGCTAATTGTAAGAAAGAAAAACTAATTATACAAGGCGCAGGACATACTGAATCAAGATATAAAGAGCCTGAAACATATTATAATAAAATATTTGAATTTTTAAAATAAAGGACAGTAAATTTTATGAAAATAGTAACTTTATGTGGGAGTTTAAGATTTAAAAAAGAAATGATGGAAGTAGCAGAAAAATTGGCTTTATTAGGAGATTGTGTTCTTACACCAGTCTACCCAACATCTGAGAATAGCGTAAGGACTAAAGAGCAATTAATAAAACTAAGGGAAGCTCATTTTAAAAAGATAGAATTATCAGACGCTATTTTTGTAGTAAATGTAAATAACTATATAGGAGAAAGTACAAAACTAGAAATTGAATATGCTAAAAAACTTGGAAAAGAAATTTTGTACTATACTAATGTTTAATTTCAAAATATTAAAACCAATAATTACAAACATGATAATAATGATAGGATTTGCAATAATATTTATAGTTCTTACAAATATAGTATCAAAAAAGAAAAGAAAAATAGGATAAAAGTAGCACTTAATGAACTGAACCCAAAAAGTTAGACACTTTTTGATTAAGTTTATATTAGGCCACTTTTAAGGAATGAATTCTGTAATTTACAGGGCTCATTCCTTTCAATTTGCCCTTAATCCTTTTATTATTATAGTAATTTATATATTCAATTAATTCTTTCTTAAAATGTTCCATTGATTTAAATTCTTGTAAATACAATAGTTCAGATTTTAATAAACCAAAAAAATTTTCTGCACATGAATTATCTAAACAATTTCCTTTTCTAGACATACTTTGTCTAATGCCTTTTTTTTCTAGAAGATATTGATATTGTTTCATTTGATATTGCCAACCTTGATCTGAATGTAATATCAGATTAGTATCATCTGGTATTTTAGTAAATGCTTTTTCAAGCATATCAACAACTTGATGAAAGACAGGTCTTTCAGATATGTTGTAACTTACAACTTCACCATTAAACAAATCAATAATTGGTGATAAATACAATTTGGTTCCGTAAAGTGAAAATTCTGTTACATCTGTAACCCATTTTTGATTTGGTTTATCAGCTTTAAAATTACGCTTTAGAAGATTATTACATATTTTTCCAACTTCACCTTTATATGATTTATATTTTCTAACTCTTACAAAACATTGTAATCCTAATTGTTTCATAAGTTTTAAAACTGTTTTATGATTAATTATATAACCTCTATTGTGAAGTTCCATTGTTATTCTTCTATAACCATATCTACCTTTATTCTCATGATAAATAGCTGTTATTTGCTCTTTAATTCCTTTATATTTATCTTTTTTATTTAATTGTTTAAGATAGTAGTAATATGTACTTCTAGGCATTTCTGCCTTAATTCTGTAACGACTATTACTTTTTCTTGTTCTCTCGGTTGATTCTTTCCTGAACTAAGGCATTTAATTTTTTTAAGTATTCATTCTCCATTCTTAATCTTTGATTTTCAGCAATTAAATCTTCTTCTATTTCTTTAGATAATTTCTTTTTTCTTGGTTTAGAATTCATATTTTTACTTCGTCCGCGTCGCTCTTGATAGAGGGCTTCTGGTCCTTCCTCATAATATATACGTTCCCATTTTAATACACGACTTGCATTTCCTAATCTAAATTGTATAGCAGTTTCTGCAGCTGATAAATGGTTTATATGCATATATTCTATCACATTTTGTTTAAATTCACCATCATATGACGAACTTAAATTTTTTAATATTCCTTCTGGTCCGTATAGTTCATACTTTTTACACCATTGTCTAATATTTTCATGTGATGGCATTCCAAAGTGTTTCGAAGCATCTTTATATCCATGATGTTTCTCAATACAATATTTTACAACTTCTAATTTAAATTCATTAGAATATTTACTCATAAAAAATACACCTCCAAACGTTAGATTTTTGTCTAACATTTGGGGTGCACTTCATAAAATGCTACTTTTTCTATTAGAAGTTTTTTATTATAAAGTCTTGTATTCATTACAAATTTATAATAAAATGTAATCGATTAGAACAGAAAAGAAAGGATATAAACTATGAACGAAACATTTGAAAAATATGAATCAAATATAAGAAGTTATTGCAGAAAATGGCCTGTTGAATTTGTATCTGCTAAAGGCTCTATTTATAAAGACACAGAAGGCAATGAATATATAGATTTTTTTGATGGAGCAGGAGCATTAAATTATGGACACAATCCTGATTATATCAAAGAAAAATTAATAAAATATTTAGAAAGCGATGGAATTATACATGCACTTGATATGTATACCGTTCCAAAAGAAAATTTTATAAATTATTTTGAAGAGAAAATATTAAAGCCAAGAAAACTAGACTATAAAATTGCATTTCCTGGTCCAACAGGAACAAATTCTATAGAGCTTGCATTAAAATTGGCACGTAAAGTAAAGCAAAGGCCATATATATGGGCATTTACAGGAGCATTCCATGGAATGACATTAGGAGCTTTAGCTTTAACAACAGAATCAGCTGCTCGTAAAGCTGCAGGAGTTCCACTTAATTACACAGTACACATTCCAGCACCATATTCAATGGGTGGAAATTTTGACTCTATTGCATACATGGAACAATTATTAAGTGATGATCATTCTGGATATGAAAAACCATCAGCAATAATAATAGAAACTGTTCAGCAAGAAGGTGGAATACACGTATTTAGCAAAGAATTTTTAAAAGATTTACGAGCTTTATGCGATAAATATGATATCCTACTTATTTGTGATGAAGTACAAATAGGATGCTCAAGAAGTGGTACTTTCTTCTCATTTGAAAGAGCTGACATTGTACCTGATATAGTATGCATGTCAAAATCAATAGGGGGATATGGCATACCATTTGCATTAACACTATTTAAAAAAGAACTTGATGTATTCAAACCAGGAGAACATAATGGAACATTTAGAGGATGCCAGCTTTCAATGGTAGCAGGACTAGCTGCTCTTGAAATGACTGTTGAGCAAGACATACCAGCACAAGTAAGAAGAAAAGAGAAAATCGTAAAAGAATATTTAGATAAAGAGATTAAACTTTTACTAAAAGGCAAAATGGAAATTAGAGGAATAGGTCTATCATGGGGAATAGAATTTAATGATGGAAAACTAGCAAGGGCAGTATTAGATAAATGTTTTGAAAAGAAACTAATAATTGAACTTGCAGGAAGCTATGACTCTGTTCTAAAAATAATGCCATCATTAGTAATTGAAGATGAATTATTATTAAAAGGTTTAAATATTGTAAAAGAATCAATACAAGAGGTAATCGGATAATGAGAAAAAGTTTAAGATTTTATATAGCACTATGGGGAGCTAAAGCAGGAAATGTCTTATTAAAAATACTAAAACGTAACGCATCATATTTTCCTGGAAAATTTGCTGTTTCAGTATGCCCAGATTTTATTGGCATGATTGACAAACCAGAAACAATAATCGCAGTTACAGGAACAAATGGAAAAACAACTGTAAGCAATATGATAGAAGATGTGCTTAAAGCAAATAATTATGACATAATAGATAATAGCTTAGGATCAAATGTAAATTCAGGAGTTGCAACAACATTAATTAAAGGTGCTAATCTTTTAGGAAAGACTAAAAAGAAAATAGCAGTATTAGAAATAGATGAACGTAGTGCTAATAAAGTATATCCATATTTAACTCCAACATATCTAATTTGCACAAATTTATTTAGAGATTCAATGATAAGAAATGCTCATTCAGAGTTTATTGCAGGAATATTAAATAAATATATTCCAAAAGAGACAAAACTTATTTTAAATGGAGATGATTTAATATCATGTCATTTAGCAGAAGGAAATAAAAGAGTATATTTTGGAATAGATAGACTAGATACTGATACAGATGAATGTCAAAACATTGTAAGAGATATAGTTGTATGTCCAAAATGCAATACAAAATTAAAATATGATTATGTCCGTTACAATCATATTGGACGAGCTCATTGTCCAAAGTGTGATTATGGCTCTCCTGAAATAGATTATGAAGTAACAAACCTTGATATACCAGCAAGAAAAATGACATTAATGTATCATGGAAATAAAGAAGAATATGATTTAATAACAGATAATATAATTAATATTTACAACATGTTAGCTGTAATAACATTACTTAGAGAATTTGGAATGCCAGCAGAGCAAATCAATAATACTTTAAAAAAGCAAAAGATTGTTGAAACTAGATATTCAGAAGAAACTATAAATGGAAAAAAGATAATAAATCATTTAGCAAAAGGAATGAACCCAATTGCATGTTCAAGAGTATTTGATTATATAAGAAAAGAACCAGGAAAAAAAGCAGTAATACTTATATTAGATGATTTTCATGATGCACATAATAGCTCAGAAAATATAACATGGCATTATGATACAGATTATGAATTTTTAAATGATAATTCAATAAAACAAGTAATTACGGCAGGAGCAAGACATTGGGATACTTATATACGACTAGAACTAGCAGGAGTCCCAGAAGAAAAAATAGTTCATACACGAAATGAACTAGACTCAACTAAAAATTTAAATATTAAAGATGTTGATACAGTATTTATTCTTTATGACATATATACTATTCATTTAATGAATCAAATCAAAAAAGACGTAGAAAAAATGGCAAATGAATGTCACGATTAATAACTAAAAGAGAGGAAATTAGAAATGAAAATAGAAACATTGTTTCCTGAATTTTGCAATCTATTTGGAGATATAAGTAATATAAAATATTTAAAGAAATGTTTACCTGAAGCAGAATTTATAGATTCACCAATAGACCAAGAACCAGCATTTGTAAAAGAAGATGTAAACTTAATTTACTTAGGTCCTATGACTGAAAGAACTCAAGAAAAAGTAATAAATAAACTACAGCCTTATAAAGAAAGAATAATTGAGCTAATAAACAAAGGTACCGTATTTTTATTTACAGGAAATGCTTTAGAGGTTTTAGGAAAATATATTGAAAATGAAGATGGTAGCAAAATTGAAGGATTAGGCATCTTTGATGTTTACGCCAAAAGAGATATGATGCATAGACATAATAGTTTATGTATCGGAAAGTTTGAAGACATAGAAGTAGTAGGCTTTAAAAGCCAATTTAGTATGATGTATGGAAATAATAATAATTCATATTTCTTAGAAGTAGAAAAGGGGATAGGAATTAATCCTGAAAGTAAGTTAGAAGGAATAAAAGATCATAATTTCTTTGGAACATATCTAACAGGGCCAATCCTGGTATTAAATCCATACTTTACAAAGAAATTATTAAAATTAATGGGAGCAGAAGACACGACATTGGCTTTTGAAGAAAATTGTATTGAAGCATATAAAATTAGATTAGAAGAATTCAAAAGAGTCCCATATCAAAAATAATTAAGCTTAGGAGTTATATAATGTTTGACTTAGAAGAAAATATTAGAGTTAATAATGAACAAATACATAAAATTGAAGACATAGGTAATTCAATTAATATAGAGAGTCTTGAACAGGAATTAAAAGCTCTTGAAAAAGAAACTGAAGATCAGTCTTTTTGGAATGATGCAGAAAGCTCTAGTAAAAAACTTGCTAGGATAACTGAATTAAAAAAGAAAATAACACAATATGCAAATGTAAAAAATGAAATAGAGACTGTCAAAGAAATGTTAGAATTATTGTCAGTAGAACAGGATGATGTGATTGAAAAAGAAATTCAAAAATCCTCGGAAAAGATTGATAAGGATTTAGAAAGTCTTGAGATAGCAACATTATTATCAGGCAAATATGACAAAAATAATGCAATAATAACAATTCACCCAGGAGCAGGAGGAACAGAAGCTCAAGATTGGGCTGAAATGCTTTACAGAATGTATACAAGATGGGGAACAGAGAATGGATTTAAAATAGAAGAATTAGATTATTTAGATGGAGAAGAAGCAGGACTAAAAAGCGTAACGTTCTTAGTTTCAGGTGATTATGCTTATGGATATCTAAAATCTGAGCATGGAGTTCATAGATTAGTAAGAATTTCACCATTTGACAGCGGAGGCAGAAGACACACATCTTTTGCTTCTGTTGAAGTATTACCAGAAATATCGAATGATGCAGATGTATATATTAATCCAGATGATATAAAAATGGATGTATATAGAGCATCTGGAGCCGGTGGACAGCATATAAATAAAACATCATCAGCAGTTAGATTAACGCATATTCCAACCGGAATAGTTGTGGCATGTCAAACTGAGAGAAGTCAATTTCAAAATAAAGACACTGCAATGAAAATGCTAAAATCAAAACTTGTAAACTTAAAAGAAAAAGAAAACAAAGAAAAAATAGAAGATTTAAAAGGTGTTCAAATGGACATAGCATGGGGAAGCCAGATTCGTTCATATGTTTTTTGCCCATATACATTAGTAAAAGACCATAGAACAGGATACGAAGTAGGTGACGTTCAAAAAGTTATGAACGGTGATTTAAACGATTTTATTTATGCATATTTAAAAAAGCAAGTACATGATTCGTAAAGAAAGGAAAAATATATGATTAGAACAGAAGAAAATCCAGCTTACTTAAATTCATTCTTAGAATACTCATTAGCATATCAAAGAAAATCACCCAATTCAGTAGAGCAATATAATTGTGATTTAGTAATGTTTTTAAGATATATGAAATACCATTTTAAATTAACTGATGAAAAAGATTTCGAACTAATACAAATAAAAGATTTCAGCATTGAAGATTTAAAAAGAATTACTCAAGAAGATATTCATACTTTTATAACATATTTATCAATCAATAGAAGATGTGGTCCAGCAACTTGTGCAAAAAGGATATCAACAATACGAATATTTTTTAAATACCTTACAATAACAACTAATATGATACCCAATAATCCTGCACAGAATCTAGAAACACCTAAATTGAATAAAAGACTGCCTAAATATTTGACATTGGAAGATAGTGAAAAATTACTAAATGTGTCAGCAAATGATGAAGAAAATAAAAATAAAGAAAGAGATTTTGCTATCATCACACTATTCCTAAACTGTGGATTACGTTTGTCAGAATTGATTGGAATTAATATATCAGATATTAAGTTTGATGATTACAGATTAACCGTTATAGGAAAAGGAAATAAAGAAAGAACAATATATCTAAATAAAGCATGTATTGATGCAGTAAATTCATATTTAAGTGTACGTCCTAATAATGCAAAAAAAGATTCTAAAAATTCAGACAAAGCTTTATTTTTAAGTAGTTATAGGCAACGAATAAGTAAGAGAACAGTCGAAAATGTAGTAGCGAGAGAACTTCAAAAAGCTGGACTAGATACAACAAAATATTCAACACATAAATTGCGACACACAGCAGCAACATTAATGTATAAATATGGTCAAGTAGACATACGTGCATTGCAAGAATTATTAGGACATCAAAGCATATCAACTACTGAAATTTATACACATGTTGACAATGAACAAGTTAGAAATGCAGTGGAATCAAATCCACTTTCACATCCACAAACATTTATAAAAAATGAGATTTAAACTCAATTAAATCTCATTTTTGTTTTATTATTTTGTTTCTTCTTCAATAATTTTTTCAGCCTTGCCAACTTGATTTAAAACATATATATCATCATATATTTCAATTAATTGACTTATTGTTAATATTGCACCTGTAAATCTAATTAAAATTTCTGTTGAAGCAAAAGGTTTTAAAATAAGTACAACACCTAAAATTGCTGATAAAATTGACATAAAAAGCATGATTCCCCAATTAACACCTCTATAATCTTTGATATTAACTGCAATTTGAAGCTTTATAATGCTTTCAAATACAATCCATACACCAACAATTATAGCAAGAGATTGAGTAACAACATTTACATTGCATACAATAGTGAATCCAGCAATGATGTATACTATAGCTTGAGCTAATTCAAAGCTAAAAAATCTGTATTCATCTTTCATTGAGAAATAAGAGATGAAATGTAAAATACCATCAACAACTAAAATATATCCAAAAAACATAAGTAGTATATTAACAGTTCCTATAGGTCTAGTAACCATAAATACAGAAAGAACTAAAAGCAATATAGATATAAATATAGATGTTCTAACAATCTTTTTAATGTAATCTACCATGACAAATCCTCCTTTGTTAAAATATATAAATATCATACCATAACAAATTTTATTTGTTAAGTCTTTTTATAATTTTTGGGTCAAGTTTTTTTTCCTATGAGTAATTGACTTTTTGACGGTTTAGATATAAAATAGATTAGTTGGTTACAACAAAAAGTCGAAGGAGGAAGAAATGGAACAAGAAGAAAACATACTTGGAACAGAAAAAGTAGGAAAATTAATCAGAGCATTCTCAATACCTTGTATAATATCAATGTTGGTAAACTCATTATATAATATAGTAGACCAAATATTCATTGGACAAGGTGTAGGATATCTAGGAAATGGAGCAACAAACGTAGTATTTCCTCTAGTTATGATAGGATTAGCATTTTCTCTAATGTTTGGTGATGGTGCATCAGCATACCTAAGCTTAAAGTTAGGAGAAAAGAAGAAAAAAGAAGCAGAACAAGGAATAGGAAATGGAATAGTAATTTCTAGCATAGTATCAGTATTATTTAGCGTAATTACATTAATATTTTTACAACAATTCCTTACAATATTTGGTTGCACAGATAATTTAAGAGAACTTGCAACAACTTATGGAATGATAATAGCAATAGGATTTCCTTTCTCAATGATAGGAACAACATTAAACTCCATAATAAGAGCTGATGGAAGTCCTAAATATGCAATGACAAGTATGGTAGCAGGAGCCGTATTAAATACAATACTAGATCCAATATTCATATTTGTATTTCATAAAGGTGTTGCAGGAGCAGCAATTGCAACAGTTATAAGCCAAATAGTTACTTTTATATTAAATATAATTTATATAAAGAAATTTAAATCAATAAAAATTACTAAAGAATGTTTTAAACTAAAAGCAAGTGTTTGCAAAAGAATAGCTATGCTTGGAATAAGTAGTTTTATAACTCAGATGAGTATAGTATGTGTTATGACTGCTGAAAATAATTTACTTGGAAAATATGGTGCTAGCAGTAAATATGGAGCAGAAATACCAATTACAGTACTTGGTATTGTAATGAAAATAAATCAGATATTGAACAGCATTATTATTGGAATAGCTGCTGGAAGTCAGCCTATATTAGGATATAACTATGGAGCTGAAAGATTTGATAGAGTAAAACAAACTTTAAAAATTGTATTAGGCTCAAGTCTTGTAATAAGTACAATTGCCTTTATACTATTTCAAACAATTCCAGATAAATTAATTTTAATATTTGGTAGTGGTGATGCAAATTATATCGAATTTGCATGTACAGCCTTTAGAACATATTTATTATTATGTATATGCAATGGTGTACAAATTCTTTCTGGAATATTCTTTCAAGCTATTGGAAAAAGTACAAAAAGTGCAATACTTTCACTATCAAGACAAATTATTATACTAATCCCGGCAATGATAATTTTAAGCTCAATATATGGAATAATAGGTGTATTAGTTGCAGGACCAGTCGCTGACGGAATAGCTTTCATATTAGCAGTAATATTATTAAGTGTTGAAGTTCATCAATTAAAGCCAAATTCAAAACAAATACAAGAACATACTTCAAAAATTAAAAATGAGAAAGAGAACAATTCAAATGTAATAATAACAATTGCAAGGGAATATGGATCAGGCGGAAGATATATTGGAAAATTAGTTGCAGAAAAATTAGGAATCAAACTATATGATAAAAACATAATTGAACTAATGTCTGAAAGTACAGGCCTTTCATCAGAATACATAAAAGACAATGAACAAAAAAGAACGATATTTGATAACTTTAATCAAGGATACTATGCTGGATTAAATAACTCAGATGATTTGTTTATAAAAGAATCAAAATTAATAGAAGAAATTGCAGAACAAGGATCTTGCGTAATAGTTGGAAGATGTGCTAATTACATACTAAAAGACAGAAAAAATGTAATTACGATATTTATAAATAATAGCCTTGAAAATAAAATAGAAAGAGCTACAAAATTTTATGGCTTTGACAAAGAAAAAGCTGAAAAAGAAATAACGAGAATAAACAAATTACGTGCAAATCACTATGAATACTATACTGAACAAACATGGAATGATCCATCAAACTATGATATATGTATAAATAGCGATGCCATTGGCATAGACAATGCAGTTAATTTAATATGTGATTTCGTAAAAAATTATAACTAGAATGTTATTATCTGAAGATATAAAGCGAGTTTTTAAACAAGAAATACCATTTATATATAATGACCTATATTATCTAATAGATTTGGAAGATGAAATCGCAGAGAGTATTGAATTTTCACTTTCAGAGCTTTATGAATCTCCAAGCTTTAAAGAAATATATTCACTTATAAATGAAACTATTGATGACTTTATTGAAAATGCAGAAGAATATATAGAGAATGTAAAAGAATGAGATTTATATGAGCAATTTGTAAGTTATAGAGAACAATACAGAAAAAGTAAGGAAGAAAAGGAGAATGCCAATGAGTAAAGTTATAGCAATAGCAAATCAAAAGGGTGGAGTTGGAAAAACAACTACCACTTTCTCTTTAGGTGTAGCTCTTGCTAAACAAGGAAAAAAAGTATTACTTATTGACGCAGATCCACAGGGCGATTTGACTACTTGTATGGGATATTATAATCAAGATGGCAGGAGGCTTTATAGCTGCAATATTTAATAGTAATGGATATGCAGATTATGATACTTCTCAAATTCCTAATAGTGAAATAATATTAGATGAAAATGGTAACCAAGATGGGACAAGTGATCATGTTGGTATTGTTACAAGAACAGATATAACTAATAGAAATATTTATACGATAGAGAGAAATACAAGTAATAAATGTGCTGAAAGAATGTACTCTTTTGATGATGTCCAAGTTATGGGATATGGTAATCCAAAATATGAATAAAATTGGTACCAAGTAAAGTAGAAATACTTTGCTTGGTACTATTTATTTTTTTGCTTTTTTATGATAAAATGCAAAAAATTAAGGTTGAAAGATTAAAAATTAAGGTAACAGATTTTATTGTAAGTCAAAGTACAAAGG
>ERZ826220.1716-NODE-1716-length-20835-cov-6.174639_pt1 | contig 20835 bp, 16 predicted proteins | sample MGYA00519927_ERZ826220 | MGnify/ENA primary metagenome ERZ826220 (study PRJEB31778, sample SAMEA3449225) | human gut metagenome | biome: human gut; feature: human-associated habitat; material: faeces | place: United Kingdom | collected 2010/2012 ... | reverse complement strand
TGGTGCTTTCCGCCTCCTTACTTGCGGGGGTGCTGTCTGTCCTTAACAGCTTTGCGGGTCTGCCGGAAGTAACAGAGGAGTAACGATCAGAAATCCCTCGCAGTTTATTCTGCGGGGGTATTTTTTTATATCTAAAAGCCGCCCGAAGGACCCGACGGCGAAGCGTCTGCGGCGCTGAGATATTTAACCCAGCGCTACGGTCAGCCCTATAATGAGGTCAAGGGTATGCTTACCGATATTGGAACCTGTGTTTCATCTTTTGATTTTTCACAAATAGGCTCTATTGTTTTTGATACGGAAAACCGCCATTTTTCGGGTAAAATGTTTAAGTATAAGTCAATTGTATTTTTATCCACAATCACCATTTTATCTAAAATCTGCTTGTAAAATTCATCCTCATATTCTGCGCCGTCAATCAGTTCGTTCACGGCTTTTTCAATGTCCTTATACAATTCACTTTGCCTGTTTCTTAAGTCGTTTCCGTTGCGAATACCGTCTATTTTGGATTTTACACCGTCTATTTGCAAATTAAGCCTTTCACGCTGCTCGGTAAATTCGTCCTTTTCAATGCAGCCGCCCATATAAAGCTCCAACAGCTTTTCGTGTTTTTCGGATAATTCCTCAATCTGTTTTTTCAGCTTTTGTGTGCTGCCGCTTAAAGAATCGCTTGATAAGACCGAACGAATGGCTTTTAACAGGTTAGCAACAACCCTTTCGCGGTTAAATTTAAGGTTTTTCATTGCAAGATACATAATATGTATTGCTTCCTCGTTTTGAATACTCCTGTTAGAACAGCCAACTTCATTGCCGAGATTGTCTGTGTGCCGTTTACCGTGCTTGGCTCCCTCGCCGCAGCGCCACGCCTTATATTTGCTGCCGTCTTTGCGGCGTTTGTAGCGTGCAACATAGGTTGAGCCGCAAATTCCGCATTTGATTTTTCCCGAAAAGGGGTAGCGGTAGCTGATTTTTTCCTTGCCTTCGGGTGATAAAGCGCGTTCATCCAACATTTCATTTGCTTTTTTAAAAAGCTCCTTTGAAACTATCGGCTCGTGGTGATTTTTAATGATTACAAATTCTTCTTCGCCCCTGTTGTACTTTTTTTCGTGCGTTAAATAATCCGGTGTAAAGGTCTTTTTTTGAACCAAATCGCCGCAATACTTTTCATTCCGCAATACACGAAGTATTACAGTGTTGCTCCAATCTTTTGCCGTCATTGATTTAATCCCTTCCTCTTTCAGCTCTCTTGCAATGGTGTGCGTTCCCTTGCCCTCGTTTACAAATTTATGATATATCAGCCTGACAATTTTAGCGCCCTCCTCGTTAATGGTCATTTTACCGTTTTCAACATCGTAGCCCAACATACTGCACCCAAAAACAACGCCGTCCTCCATGCGCCGCTTTTGCCCCCATTTAACCCTTTCCGAGGTTCTTCGGCTCTCATCCTGCGCTATGGACGACATTATTGTAAGCCGTAATTCTGCGTCCGAATCAAGCGTGTTAATATTATCATTCATAAAAATTACGCCCACGCCGTACTTTTTAAGCTGCCTTGTGTGCGAAATACTGTCAAGCGTATTTCTTGCAAATCGGCTTATTTCTTTAGTGATAATCAGGTCAATATCACCGTTTTTGGCACATTCTATCATTCGGTTAAATTCCTTTCGTTTTTTTGTGCTTGTACCCGAAACTCCCTCGTCTGCAAATATTTCGTACAGCTCCCAATCGGGATGTTCCAAAATGTATTTTTTATAGTATTTTTGCTGCGACTCAAAGGAATTTGCTTGGTCTTCGTTATCGGTTGAAACACGGCAATAAGCCGCTACGCGTTTTATTGGGTTGTCAAGCTTTTTTTCGTTGTTCAAAAGCTCGTATTTTTCAATATTCATACTGATTACTCCTTACTATATAAAAAAGCCGAGAGAATACCCTCGGCTGTTATTTTCGCTCTTATTTAACTTCAAGTTGTTCAATACATAATCTTCCTTGTTGCTGTGACAGCAAGCTTCTTTTTACCAGCGACATTATAATAGCCTTCGCTATTTTAAATTCTAATTCCGGCGATTGATTTATTTCCGGTATATTATTTGGATAATAGGTTTTACATTTCGTTGCAAACACCTCCGGATTACTTATTCTGTTAAATAATATGCATTTCAAAAAGTTTTAATATCATATTTTATATATAAAAAGCCGCAATTTTCTTATTGGGTTGCGGCGTTATCTTCAAATTTATTAAGTGCTATTTCTTCAATTTTTTAATATTTATAATTTTAAATTTTACTTAAGTATTTCAATTTTTGAAATTCTTGAATATTCTTTTCCGGCTCTATTCATTACCGAAAATTTAACGCTTTTATTTAATGCAATATCGGTATCAAATTGTCCTTCCTCATTAAGGCAGCTAAATGCAAACTCATTTAACGCTCTGCTTTTAATTGAAAGCATTGAACAAAAAAGCTCGCCGTTTACTTCAATTCTAAACCAAAATATTTTTTTGATTTCATTATTTGGGGATTCATTATCTTCGTATTCATTATATGAAAGCTCCCGTAAGACACCTTGGTATTCTCCTTCCTCTAAATATTTTATAAACCTTTGCGGCGTAAAGTTAACAATAGCCATAATTGTGGCTCCTTTCTTGAATTTCGCCCGTTTAAGGGCTTATATTAAAAACAGGAAGTCCTGTTTTTTTACGAAAACAATTCCGGATTTAATTCAAGGTCTATATCATCATCGTTAAAATCTTCAAGATTTAACGGTGATGATGATGAATTTTCTTTTGCTTTAATGCTCCTGCATTGCTCGGTCTTTTTAGGAGCCTCGAGCTTTTCAGGCTTTGAATCATCAGGAACACGAAAACCATAGCAAACTTGTTTGTTCATTCCGGTGACAACAACCTTACGAATGGTTTTTCTATCACCTTCGCAAATTAAAATGTTGTCGTTTTTTAATTTTTCGAGAATTGCGTTATAATTTTGAATTTTATTTTTTAGGCACAATTCTTTGAAAATCGGTTTGGTAATATAATATTCTATAAATCCTTTTTCCTTTAATACCAACCCGTAGCCTTTGTTTGCGGTATATGTTTTATCAAAGGAATATCTGCTGTTACGCAGCATTACATCCTCCTGTATAACCTCCAATAAATGCTGTTCGGGTGTTTTTTCATCCCGTGTTTGTTTCTCTAAATTTGCGGTGTATGTTCTTAATGAATCAACATTTATGTTTAAACTTAACGCCTGTTTTATATATTCTGCCGTAAGTGTAATAACCGCAAATTTGCTGAAAATTCTTTTTGTAAGCTCACCGCAACCGTTTGATATTTTTAACAGCCTTGATATTTCTTCGGTATATTCTTCTTGAATAACATCACGCTTTGTTAAAAGAAACAGGATAAACGGCTCACAGGCAACCGCATAATTTTCCTTTACGGTGCGCTTTATGTTGTCTGCCTGTTCGGCAGAGCTTGTTAAGGCGTCCTTCAGTTCAAACATTCTTGCCCTCACGCCATCCGGCGAACCGCTGTCTAATAGTTGAAATGCAGCCGAGCTTAAAATTACCGATGAATATTTTTTAACCTCGCGTTGCTTTGCTTCCGGACTCAATCGCATTTTACCGCGACCCGAACAAACAGAGTAAAAAAATTGCGATGGATTTTTAAGTAATGACATTCCGTATTCATCCAATGCAACCGTAAATCCTTGACAATTGCTGATGAATTCAAGAATAGACTGCTCCGTTCCGTTAAAGGATATCAGTGCTCCGCTATTCATATTGGGGTTTGAGAACGCCGAAACCGCAAGCATTTCGGTAGTAGTTTTACCTGTTGAGCTCTTGTTTGCAAGGTTAAAGAAAATTGAGCCTAAATCGTTTTTAAAATTAAGCAGCTGTAATACGGGACTTGCAAAACCACAGCATAAAACAAAGGTTAAAGGTACACTGTTTAATACATCATTTTTAACCATTGCTTTCCAAACATCAAGGCTGCCTTTCGGGGCTATTTTCAGTTCGCCGGAATATTGCATGGGTTCCGTTGTTCCAATTGCTTTGTAGCCTTTGAAATACTCGCCCTTGCTATCAAACCCAAGCCTTGAAAATGACAGCCTTAAAGGTGCCTGTGAATCTAATATTGCAAGATATTCAATTAGGGTTCCTACTCGGGTTTCTAAAAAACGAATACCATAATCACAAAGAGTTTTTGTTCCGGCTCTTGTAAAAATATCACTTGCAAAAATTCTCTCTGCAATACTTTTGCCGTCATAATAGCGCAACCGAACCTCTACGGTTTGCGTATCAATATCTTTAATTTTTTCGGTTATCTCAAGCCTCGTAGAAAATACCAACAGGTTATAACCGTTATCAGATTTATTAAGCTTACCAATGAACTTATCGGTAGCAAGAAACCCGTTTTTGGATTGCTCCAAAAAATTGTTGTAAACATTTTCTGTCAACAAATGATTTCCGAATTCGGTCATATAATTCTCCGGCGAATAAATATTGATGATTGACATAATTTTTTTACACCTCATTGATTTTTTAAATCCATATAGAATGCTTGAATGAAGATTTTCAGCGCTGAAACATCTATTCAATAATAATATATGCACGCTTTTGGAAAAAAATTCTCTAATTATCTAGAATTTTGTCGATTTATAAGGCATTTTGTGGTTTTAAAAATTACATTGTGGCCCCACCTCTGGGCGCGTTAAAGGGCAACCCTTGTCACGGTGAAAAATTTAAAGGTGCAAAAAAATTTTTAAAATTTTTTTATAAAACACTAAAATTACCGTTCAATCTTGTCTATCGGACAAAAATCGGATTCTTTTCAAGCTGAAAAGTATTGTTGAAAAAAAAATTTCCCGATAATCCGAAAATCCGGAGTATGTCGATAAATACACACTCCGGAATAGATTCATTGACTTTTTCAATTTATTCAAGCTTTGAAATTTTAAACTGATTAGCAAGAGGGGAAAGAGGATGACTGTACGGCAACCCGCGCCTGTCTATTAGGGTATATAGTTTATCTTTATACGGCTGCAATTTTTGCAGTATGGCGCTTTTTTCCTCTTGAAACCCTGTACCGCGACCAAAGCACAGCAAAATAATATCGCATTTCTCACATTCCGTTAAAACCGTTTCTGTGTTTTGCTTATTCGATTTTTGATTATCTCCAAAGATTGAAGAAGTCAAATTTATTATTGAAATACTGCCGAAACCGTTCTTTACTGCACCGTTTCTGCACAGCATTGTAGTTTGGTCTAATATCAATTCATCGGCACTGGATGGAAATGTCATTATAATTGCGGCGGATTTCTTTTCAGAATCCCATTCCATTTTGAGCAAATAGCGTTCATCACCCGATTTATTGAACACCGCAGTTGTTTTGATATTGCTTATTCTTTCTGTCAATTCCTTCTTCATTTATCTTTCCTCCGTATAGTTATTAAAAAATTCGTTTCTTCCTATAATGTTCAGGCTTCTGTCATTGTCTACAACAACAGCCCCTATCATATAATCGTGTGAAAAATTATCTATCCATTCAAAATCCTCTCTTTTACTTGGCACGGTTATTCCGTACTTTTCTATACACATCCAATCTTCACCGTTCTCTAAAACAAGAATTGCGCCGATGGATGAAATATCACCATCGGCGCAAAAGCTGCTGTATTCTTTTAAGAAAAATTCAAGCAAATTCTTAATTTTTTCCTTAATTGTCTTGTTTTTAACTTTTTCAAGGTCGGATATTTTTGTTATAGCTATCATTTTAACACCGACCTTTTAGGCTTCTTACCCGTAGAGTAAATATACAGAGCAAGTATACTGCCCTCTAAAAGACTTTCAACACAAATTGTTGAAACTGTTAGTGCTATAATCATTATTTTTCCCTCTTTCTGTTGTTGGTTAGGCAAAGTATTGCCATTGTGCCGAAAAATCCAATTATAAAATATCTCATATTATCACCTTCTTTGCATAAAAATAACCCATCGACAATAGCCGATGAGTTAAAATTCAATTGTTTTTAGTCCATTCTTCTTTATACCAATAATAATAGTTATATTGTGTTGACCCACTCAAACCCGGTTGCTTCCAATCGAGTATTTTAACTTCTCCCGTCAAGGCTTTAGCAGCCTTTTTAGAATCTTCCAGAGTGTAATAGGCGGTAACTATTTTACCATTTGATGTGTTGTTTTCGTGATATGTGTATTCTTTTGAAAATCCGGTTGGGTCTGTTAAAATAATATCTTTCAAATTTTTACAACCATCAAATGCATGCGCCCCGATTGTTTGTATATTTGCGGGAATAGTAATTGATTTTAGGTTTGTAGAATTTTGAAAAGCATTTTCTAAAATCTCGGTTACTTGTTTACCATTATGTGTTTCCGGTATTACAATGTTTTCAAGATATTTTGTCTTACCGGCAGCAACACCGAATGTGCCATCAGGGAGAGGGTAGAAATCTAAACCATCACTACCGGTTGTATCATCAATGACTTTTCCAGCATTTTCTGTTGTATTATCGGTATATGTTATTATCAATTCACCGTTCACAATTTCGGTTTTAACAATTCCTCTGCCGTCTTTACCGTCCTTTCCGTTTAAACCGTTTGTACCGTCTTTTCCGCTAATATTGCCTAAATTATTAACCGTTCCATCAGTAAGTGTTATTGTAAGATTTCCGTCTACAAGAGAAACGGTGTCAATGCCCTTGCCATCACTCCCGTTTGAGCCTGTAACCTTCCCTGCGTTTAATTCGGAATTATCTGAAAGGGTTATCATTAATTCACCAACTGTGTTTATTCTCGCGGATTTAATACTGTTTCCTTTTTCACCCTTTATGTTTCCAAGCTCGACGGTTGTGTTGTTTGTTAACACTATTGAAAGATTGCCGTCAGTTGAGAGCGTTACGGTTTTTATGCCAACTCCATCCGCGCCGTCTTTACCGTTCTTACCGTTTTCACCATCCTTGCCTTTTATGTTGCCAAGGTTTATTTCCGAATTATCAGAAAGAACCAAAACAAGCTCATTTGAAGAATTGATATTTACCGAACTTATACCCACACCGTCGGAGCCGTCTTTACCATCCTTTCCGTTTAGACCGTCCTGTCCGTTAAGTCCATCCTTACCGTCAGTTCCGTTTAGTCCATTGATTCCGTCTTTGCCGTCAATTCCATCACGACCGTTAACGCCATCTTTACCATCCTTACCATCGGCACCGACTATTTTGCCTACTGTCTTAACTGAATTGTCCGAGTATGTAATTACAAGATTACCGTTCGTATCTATTTCTGTTTTTGAAATACCGATACCATTTGCACCATCTTTGCCATCTTTTCCGTCATTACCATCTTTACCGTTAGTACCGTTTTTGCCGATAATCGAGCCGAGATTTACAGATGTGTCATCAGAATAGGTTATAATCAATTCACCGTTCGGGGCAATTTCAGTCCGTGAAATTCCAACGCCGTCCGTTCCGTTTATGCCATCCTTACCATTAGTTCCGTCTTTGCCGTTAACACCATCACGACCGTTAATACCGTCTTTGCCATTTGTGCCATCTTTACCATCTTTTCCGTCTGCACCGACGATTTTACCGATTGACTTAACTGAATTATCAGAATATGTAATTACAAGATTACCGTTTGTATCAATTTCGGTTTTTGTAATGCCTATACCATCGCTACCGTTTGTTCCGTTAGTACCGTCCTTTCCTACAATCACACCGAGATTTGCAAAGGTATTGTCCGAGTAATTTACTATAAGTTCACCCTTGCTGTTGATTTCTGTTCTTGAAATACCGATACCGTTTATACCGTCTTTGCCATCCTTTCCGTCGGCACCCTTAATATTTCCAAGATTTAAAACAGTATTATCGGTTAGCGTTATAACAAGGTTGTCATTGTTTATAGCAATTCCGCTTATTCCTATTCCGTCGGAACCATCCTTACCATTTGTGCCGTCCTTACCATTAGAGCCATCTTTACCGTCTGTTCCGTTTCTGCCAACAATTTTTCCAAGATTATCAGTTCTATTGTTAGAATATGTAACTATCAATTCACCGCTATTGTTAATTTCGGACTTAATAATGCTCACTCCGTTTTCACCGTCTTTGCCGTCAGCACCATCTCTACCGTCCTTACCGTTCAAACCATCTTTGCCGTCCTTACCGTTCGAACCATCTTTACCGTTAGAACCGTCTTTTCCGGCTGCACCGATTATATTGCCGAGGTTAGCGGTTTGGTTATTGGAATATGAAAGCACAAGTTCCCCTAAAGAATTTATTTCAGCTTTAACTACACTAATACCGTCCGAGCCATCCCGACCATCTAAACCATTACTACCTATGATTTTACCGAGATTATCAGATGTGTTATCGGAATAGGTTACGACCAATTCGCCGTTATTGTTGATTTCCGATTTAATGATACTTACGCCGTTTTTACCATCTTTGCCATCAACGCCATTTGCGCCGTCTTTACCATTTGCGCCGTCGCGACCGTTTAAACCGTCTTTACCGTTAATGCCATCTTTTCCGTCTTTACCGGCAGCACCAATTACATTACCGAGCGTTACTGATTGACCGTTAGAATATGTTAAAATAAGTTCGCCCGATGAATTGATAGAGGAACCCGTTACACTTATACCGTCTTTTCCGTTCATTCCGACTACCTTGTCAAGATTTACGGTTTTACCATCAGAAAAATTGAGTATCAATTGACCTTTATCGTTTATATTTGCCGATGATATACTTATACCATCTTTTCCGTCAATTCCATCACGACCGTTCGAGCCATTAGTTCCGTCCTTACCGTCAATTCCATTGCTGCCGTTTGTACCGTCAGCACCATCTTTACCGTTTAAGCCATTTAGTCCGTCAATTCCGTTTTTTCCGACTGCAACCCCAAGATTCAAAACAGAATTATCATCAAGCGTTATTAACAGTTCGCCGTTTTTTGAAAAAGAGGCGCTTTTAATCCCGGACTTTTTTCCGTTAGATTTTGCTTGTAGTGATTCAGTCCATTCTTTTTCAGTTCCTTTAAATCCACTGTCAACCGCTATTTGATACGCTGATTTTCCTTTTAACGAATCAAGCCATTCCTGTACTGTTCCGGTGTATCCGTTTTCGACGGCTAACTCGTACGCAGAAAGACCATTTTTTACTGTTGTTGAAGTTGGTAACGCTTTGCTATTGCGGATATGTAAGTATCCTAACAAGAATAACAAAATTAGTAAAATTATACCGATGGATAATAATACCGTGTTAATCCTGCTATGCTTGCATCTATTGCTTTTGGTTTCGCTGTTCATTTAATTTCCTCCTCAAATTATTCCTGCTTTATCATTTATATTGCATTTTAAAAAACATCCTTGGTGTGTTTTGAAACGCCTTGGCTGTTTTGGCATATTATCTTATTGACCCAACGGGTTGAATAAGAGTATTTTTTTGAAATTTCAGCCGTGCTTTTCCCGTTGCTGTATTCCTTCATAATCTGCTTTGTTATGTATTCTTTAGAAAACAGCCTTTGAGGAAATGACACCTGCTGCCCCTTGTACGCCGAATAAATTTGCAATACATTTTCAAGACCGACAATGCTGCACAGCTCGGCATAAACACTTTGCAGCTGTTCGGGCTTTATTTCATCCATTATAATTACCTCGTTCATTCCCAATTTACTCCTAATTATAATTTCTCGTATGGGAATATGCAAAAGAACAATTTCTTTTAAAATTCTTGCATTTTAAAAGTGTGACGGGCGCCCTATTTTGCGTACAGAAATACGCCGCACGCCGCAAAGCGTGCAGCGCGTATTTCGACAGTTTTAACTGTTACGCAAAATTTGGCGCCCGTCATTCCTGATGATTTCTAAAACAAAAATTCCACGACCCTTAAGCCGTGGAACCTATAATTTTAATATGTAATTTTGCAAATTCTCTATGAACCGATATTTTTATATACGGAAATGCTAATACATTTTCGGCACGGAAGCAAATATGGCAACAGTTAATGCCTTACCCCGTTTTTTAAAAGCAGGCTTGTCCGAATAATCAAAATCGTTTTCCGTACCGTATCGGCTTACTTTATCCCGCGTTTTTATTGTAGATATAGGGAACCCTAAAAACTGCGGTTTATAAATATTTCGGTTCATTTTTGAAACAGAGGTAGGAACCGAGGAACTGGCGCACATGGAAATGATATGCGCCATGGTGCATCAGCTGACAAGAAACCTCACGCCGGAGGAAATCAATGCGAGCGGCTTTGCACCGTATTTTGTAAGTCATACAAACGGTGTGTATCAGGCGGCGGCAAACGGTGTGCCGTGGACGGCGACATATTATCAGTCGAAGGGCGATGTTATAACCGATCTGCACGAGGATCTGGCGGCAGAGCAAAAAGCGCGCGTGACATATGATAATCTGTTGAGGCTCATAGACGATCCGGATATAACAGATCCGCTGAAATTCTTACGCGAACGCGAGGTGGTGCATTACCAGCGATTCGGCGAGGCGCTGCAATCAACATAGAATGATTAAAACGGAGCAACTGACAAACCGCTTGAAAATAATTCATTATACACAATTTTAGTTATTAGCATTTGTTTTGAAACAATATGATTTTTAATAAAAGAAGCATCAGCAAGCATAGAATCAAGCCTACTGATGCTTCTTTAAACTGTTAAATTCAACTCACGCTTTTTCGGTGCTAACCAATTTTTAATTTTTTCAATGTATATTGAGTAGTCACGATGAGTTGAAATTGTATCGATTATTTTAGACAATGTAATATTTTCATCGACTTCAATAGATTTGAGGATATCATTTATCCAACCATGTGAATCTTTGGGGTTTGTAATTGTTTTTGCTATTTCTGTAATTTCATTTTCATTATCCAGTTCTATTAATAAATCGTGTAAATATTTTTCCGGCGCTGTGTTTTCCGGTAGTGTGAATTGTGTAATCAATGAAAGTGCCTTTTCAATTTTGTTATTGTGATCGCTTTCAGTTCCGGACAGCTTTAGGTTTAACTGATTTCTTTTTTGGTCATCTGTAATATATTTATCGCCATCTGTGACTATTAATATATTATCGCACGGAGCATCATTAATTACCAGTGATGCAGCAATAGTAAATGCATTCTCAATTGCTCCGAATTCAGTTATGCGGACATATTTTGAAATGTGCATTGCTGAAGTAATATGATTGATGATAACTTTAGCAAGATCATCTTCTACGTAAATATGTAAAGGCTTTTCTCTGATTTCACTAATATCATAAACCACATCAGGATTAATAGTATTATAAACAATAGTATCATTATAGATTTTGCAAATATACCTTATATCCAAATAATCCTTAAGATTTCGCATTACTAAAGAATGGGTGGTGAAGATTATTTGCAGATGTTTATTATTAGCGATTTCGTAAAGCTTTTTTATTAATCTTTCTAAAGCTTTTGAATGTAGCAATAAGTCTATTTCGTCTATTAGAATCAGGGAGTATGGTTCACAACTGTACACCTCGGAAAGAATTTTAAACAATCTTTGTTCGCCGGCGCCCATTGTAAGGTCACTATATTGTTTCCCGGATTTTGTTTTAACACCTATTCTTGTTTTTTTCTTATTGACATTGTCGGTTAAGGTCTCATAATCAATATCAAGAATACTCGATGCTGCATTTACAATTCGTTTTGCAAGCGGATTTTTTGAATTTGTGGTTGAATAATAAATCAAAGATGTTTGTTTTTCCTTTTCAATGGCGGGCAGACATCTGTCAATACCGATATAAATAACATCCTTTTGGGGTCTGCGTGAAAGACGCGGATGCCACTCTTTAGGCTTTTTTTCATACTCCTTTGTCGTTTCAATATTTTTGTCCTCATCGTATAGTGCAAGACTAAACCTACTTCCATCCCACAGTGAATCGGGTGTTGGGGTGAAAAATGATTTGAATTGATAATTCTGAGCTTTTTTATAAGGAGAAAAGGAACACGCCAACGCATGTAATATTGTGGATTTGCCGGCACCGTTTAATCCCATAATAGCAGTAATTCTGCCGTCTATCGAAATCTCAACATTACTTAATCCTTTAAGATTGTTAATTGAAATTTTTTTAATAATGCTGTTGGGTTTATTTAATTGTTCCTCGAAAACGGAAATTTTTTCTTTGGGTTTCTTACCCGATTTTGTGATTTTGATTTCATTTTCAGTTATGTATGATGTTTGGCCTGTTGAGATTTCGTTTATATACGATTTTAAAGATTCGACGATGCTTGAAAAAACAAATATATTTGGCGCCAGAAATATCTTGCGATATGTATCATATTTATTTCTGCAATTATTATATGCGATATCCGGATATCCCTTCATCCTTGCATATTCTTCGTGAGTTATATGTCTAAGACCATTTTTGTCGCAGTAGTAGGTGGGTCTTAAAGCATAACAAGAAATCGTTTGGCTCTCAATAATTTTACCCGGATATGATTTTTGATAATACTTATTTTCTTCGAATGTTAGTTGGGGGTCAAACCCTAAATTTATTTTTCTGTACCAAGGATCAACAGTATTATATGGTTGCAAAATCGGCAACAATTCAGTCGACATATATTTTGGTTCAGGGAAAGGAAAAAATCCTGCTGACAGGTCATTTCTTATGCCTATCATATATGTTTGACTGCCGGATACCGGATACCCTGAGTAATCCGATTCCTTAAAAGACTTATATGAAATAAAATAGTTTCTTAATGCGGATGTATCAAGTTCAAACAGATCTTTTCTCTTTAACATTGAAAAAGGAATCTGTAATATGAATGCAATAGGACTGTCTCTAAAAATCAGTTCTGATACTGTCCTGTTAATTAATTCTATTGATAACAGTTTTGACGGGGCGATTAGTCCTGCGGAAATAATATCTGCTTTCGGTATGGAGCTTATATCATCGCTTACTAATTTTGATATAGGGACGCTGCCGAGTAATTTTTCGCAAAATTCTTTGCTTTGATCGTCATTTTCATAAGCGGATAATACAGTAAAACCGCTATTGACAAAAGAATATGAACGTCCGCCTAAACCGGAATTAATATCAATAACAGTTAATGTTCTTTCGAACATGCTGACACCACCTTAATTCTTTGTATTAATAATAATAACAAATTACGACAATTATTTCAATGATATTGTAAAATAATTTGTGTATAGTTGAATTTTAAAATCATATGATGAATGTATCAAATAAAAAACAGAAAAACAGGCATAAAGTTGTTCACACAGTTTTATGCCGCCACGGCATTTGCGTTTACCTGTTCAATCACCTTGCGGATGCCCATCCATACCGACAAATCGGTAAACACTTCTACAATGCTGCCGCGGTCGGTAAACGGCGGCTCCTGCAAAACCGATAGGTCTTTCATCATACCATTTTGAACGATATACTCAACAATCTGATTGACAAAATAAATCTGCCTTGAATCTAAATTGACATCGTTCAAATACTTTGAAAAGGCTGCCTTTGCCGCATTCATATCAAGCCCGACGATTTCGCGCACAAATTCGCCGAGCGGCTTTTTACCGTACTCCGTCTCATAATCCTCTTTTGTGCCGAGGTCGTTCCAAAGAATTTTTTCAAGTTCTTTTATATCATCTGCGGTCATAGGAATATTATTTTTCAGTTTGGCAATGACTTCATCATCAATATGCTGACGAATATAAAACTCGGCTTTCGCCTTGTAGTTTTTTAAATCGTCATTTTCAAGCTCAGATTCTTTCCAATCCATTGACAAAATCTCATCGTCAAAATTCGTGTCATAGCACAGTTTGTTAACCGGAATATATTTCATAAGGTCGCGCAGACTTTTACGGATATGCTCAAACTCGTTCATTCCGGCATTTTCGAGATAATTTGTGTGCAATAATTTATCTATCAATTCCGACTGCGCCATAATTTCCGGAATATTGGCAACGCCGGCTACGCCGCCGACCTTTTTATAAAGGTCGTTTCTTGCTTTGCCGTATTTTTTGCCTGCAAGGTACGCCAGCTCTATGCCATACATCAGCGCGTCAAACCGAACCGCTTTGGCATCGTCCTCGTCGGGGATGATCAGCGGTGCAAGTTCGCTTTCTATAAGTAAAGTATCTTCATACGAAAGCGCCTTGTAGTTTTCTTCGGACGAATAGAGTTCAACATATTTAAGATGCTGACGAACCGCGAAATGTCCCCGGTTAAGCTCTCTGACCTTTGCCGCCATATCTCTGACTAATGATTTCCGAAAGGCAATCAGTTCATCCGTTTGGTACGCCAAATCCTGCAATTTGTAGGCAATTTGCGCTTTGAGGTGGAATATTGCGCCCTGCAGCGCCATCATATTTGCCGTAGGTCTGCCGCTGCTCATACGGAAAAATTCAAAGTTGCCGCAAAAATCGAAAATATAAAACTTATCTTTGTCTTTTCCGTCAAGCAGGTTTTCGCAAAGGCGAGTACCTCTGCCGATCATCTGCCAGAATTTTGCCTTGCTCATTACCTTTTTAAAGAACACCAGATTCAGCACTTCCGGCACATCGATACCGGTGTCAAGCATATCCACGGAAATTGCAATCTGCGGCAGCTTTTTCGGGTCGGAAAACTCGTCGATAGCGCTTTGCGCATAGGTCATATAATTATCAATTACCCTTGCAAACCCAGGCAGATGCGGATATTGCCTGTTAAAAATTTCAAGAATTTTTTCGGCGTGTGTATGGTTTTTTGCAAAAATAATGGTCTTACCGAGTTTTTGACCGTAGTCAACCGTCAGACCGTTGGTCATAAGCACATGAAGCACTTCTTTAATGGTATCCTCATTAAAAATCCATTCATTCAGCGCAGAAGAACCGATGCGTTCCGGCAGTCTGCCGTTTTCATCTTCAAAGGTATCTTCATAGGCGGCTTTGTCCTCGTCGGAAAGGTCGTCATACACGATACCCTGCTCAATAAATTTAAGCTTGGTTTCTACCGACATAAAATCAACAAGATAACCGTCTTTTACCGCCTGCGCCAGTTCATAGCCATAGGTCGGAACGCCGTTTTCAAGTTCAAAAACCTCGTAGGTGTTTTTGTCTATCTCGTCTTTTGGGGTGGCTGTAAGACCGACGAGCGGCGCGTCAAAATAATTAAAAATATCGCGGTATCTGTTATAAATCGAGCGGTGCGCCTCATCGCAGATAACAAGGTCAAAATGACCGCAGGTGAACAGCTTTCCGTCCTCATCCTTTATCGAATCAATGCAGTTCATCATAGTCTGGTAGGTTGAGAATACGCAGTGCGCCGTGTAGTTGTCTTTTTCTTCGCAAAGATTTGTTACCGATAAATCGGGTAGCAGATTAACAAAAGACCGCTTTGCCTGGGTTACAAGGGAATTCCGGTCGGCTAGGAAAAGAATGTTTTTCACCCAGCCGTGCTGCAAAAGCACATCGCAAAGGGCTATCACCGTTCGGGTTTTGCCCGAACCCGTAGCCATAACAAGCAGCGCCTTGCGGCGGTTCTTTTCGCCAAAACTGTTGCATACCGCTTTTACCGCGCTCTCCTGATAATACCGCCCCGCAATGTTTTTATTGACGGTTATGTTTTTCAGGCTTGTACGCAGCGTTTGCAGATTAAACAGTTTTTCAAGGTCGCGTTTTGAATAAATGCAGGCGCATTTGCGTTCGGGGTAGCGGTTATCGTCAATATGTGTTTCAAAGCCGTTGGTAAGAAAAATCACCGGGCGTCGGCCGTATTTCTTTTCGAGCAGATCGGCATAAAGCTTTGCCTGCTGTCTGCCTTTTGAAACATCAACACAGGTGCGCTTGGCTTCCACTACGGCGAGCGGACGTCCGTCATCACCGTAAAGCACATAATCGGCAAAGCCCACCTCGCTGCGGTTAGGCATTCCGGGCAGCTCCACTTCATTAAGCCAATCCCTGCCCTCGCGCCAGCCGGCGTCCTCCAGCATAAAGTCAATATAAATCTTGCGCGTTTTGTATTCCGAAAGGTCAAGCGGCTTTTGAACATAGGTTTGCTGCTGCTCGGCACGGCGCGCCGTAAGCTCTTCTTTAAGCTCCCGATTTTCTTCAATCAGCTTTGAAAGGTCTATATTATTATCGGGAACAAACGAGAGCGCCTCCTCGGGCGTGAGTTCAAGCAGCGATTTATCAAAGTTGCTGCTTTTATAGTTTTTACCGTAGCAATAGGCAACAAAATCGAGGAATATGTAAAGGTTTTCAAGGCAAAGCTCCGCCTGTTCCCCGGTTACTTTTCTGCCGCCGTGAGCCGCGCTGTTGCCGACCTTGCGTATAAAATCCATACGCTGCCAAATATCATTGCCGACAATGTCACGAAAATCTTCGCCGTTCATAAGGTTTTGCAAATTATCTTGATACGGCAAATAAAGCGCCTTATCCACCGAATACATCCACTTAACGGCAAACTCCATTGCCCGCCGACAGTTGATAACGCAGGAATCGACGTCTATATGTAAAGTGTTTTCGGCGGCAATGGCAACACCTGAAAAGGTATCAAATTGCTTGTCCTTTAATAAAAAATCAAAGTTGGTCATATTATCACACTCATTTGTTACTCTTCGCCAAATATGTTAATGCATTAAAAGCATTTCCGAATCAACGCTTTTTTTATCATTTTCTGCTTTGTTTTCTTCCTGTACGTTAGTATTTTCATTATTAATCAAATTCATTGAAAATACATTGTGATTGGCACCAATATAAATTCTGTTCCTAATATCATTTTTAATTTCATCAGCTAAATCGGAATGGGATAGGAAACAATCAGTAATTCTTTCGGTAACCTTTCTCTGTGTGTAAGGAAAACGTGCATTGTATTCTTTTGTATACGTCAATATCACTAATCTTCTGATAGAATTAGATGCAAGCCATTTTGCTATTAAATTCCACCATTTCTTATCTGTATCACCAATCGACATTCCATAAATACATATAATATCACTATTATTAATTATATTTGTGGCAGCACTGTCATAACCTGTCCGCGAATCTGAATTTTGTAGTGGTTTTGTCAATTCATGTACTATGTTATCATCATTATTGATATTTGTGTTAGCTATTTGTGATGCATCGTTCACACCTATTATCATATTTTGGTCAACATACCCATGAACATGCATAACTTCACCGACGGCTTGACCTCTATTCTCATCAAATTTGTTCTTTAAATGTTTTACACAATTATCCAGAACACTTGTATAATTAAAAGATATAAAATTGTATCTCCTACCGGATTGGATACGTTGATACACACTGGATATTTTGTTTTTATCCTCTTGCCTTATATGATAAAATGTATTTATTCCGTTCATCATTGTGTTGACTATTAATTCTTCATTACTATAATCAATTTTGGACTCTTCCTTTTCTAAATATGTATTGAAATTTGCCACAAAATCCTCAAAACACTCTATATATAATTGCTTTTTATTAACCGGAAAATTTTCTGAATACTTCCCAAAGGCTTTTTCGAAATCGGACCAATTTATTGTCTTTGCAAATTCCAACTTACCTAACAACAATGTTTTTTTGAAGTTGCGAATATTATCATTATCTGTGATATGTTCAACACAATACTTTTTATAGAAATCGCCATATTTAGTTTTTAGCCCGACTCCCAAGTCAAATCCGTTACCTATCAAAAATGTTATTTCCACTCTTACATCCCCTAATATTGATTACCGCTTTACAGAATTTTTAAGTTCATCTATAAATGCTTTTAATATTACTTTTTCTTCTGCTGTCAATTTCGGATTCGTTTGAATTCCTATTTTATCAAAAATTGCCAAAATCTCGATCAATTGTTTTGGATTCATTTTATTTCACCTCACTCATAAATATATTTCTTGATTGTATTCAACAACTTTAAGATTGAATATTTTCTAAGCCTTGTTTAATTATTATAACATAAATCGTTGCATTAAAAACGCACGATTTACGCCGTGTTTATGCCATATTTACGCCATTTTATGCTATTCAAAATGTTTCTGCATTAAACTGTCAAATAATAATTGTGCTTTATCAAGCGTCTGTTGAACGGCAAATTTCGATTTGTCGACCTGTTCGACGAAAGTTGCAAAATCACTTTGTTCTTCTATGCTTGGTATGGCAACTTGCAATTCCGATAAGATTTTAAGGTTTATGTTTTTCTGTGCAACCTGCGGCGCTTGTTCATCGAGTATTTTTTGGAAGAAGCTGAACCAATAGTGCATATAGATTACATTTATTTCATCAGTTGGAATGAAGCCAACCACACTATCTGGGAAACATGCATCAAATGTTAATATTGCCGTCTGTGCAATATTTGCTGCAATCGTAATGCATAAAGTACCCGCTTTCCACATTTTGCTTTGCTTTAAGCCAAGTTCAGAGTAAGTATTTTGATATCCTGTTATATACAATCCGGCATTCGATACTTCACCTGTTTGAATTAACGGATAGGGACCGCCAAGAAGCCTCGGATCATTTCTTGGGCGATGTTTAGAGCGTCCTCGATCCAAAGAACCTAATTCAGATAGAGGTTTAGTAGGCAAATTGAGCGTATTGTAAACAGGGTCGCCAAACAGTTCGATAAATCGGGATTTAACAAGTTCGTCAAGTTTTTGTAGTTCTTGCTGACGAATTTCAATAATTGTTTGTATTTTATCAAGCTTTTTAATTATTTCTTTTTGCTTTTCAAGAGTTACTAAAGGCATAATCATTTTATTCAAATGACTTGGTCCATAATTTAATTGAGCAGAACCGGTAATATGTCGAGCAAGTTGCTCTTTGAAAGAATTAGATTTCAAGTAATACATAAAGAAACGTATTTCAAGTTTCTGAGGATTCAACACTTTGAATCTAATCGTACTTGTGTTCATACACAACGGTAACATTGATGAATCTATAAATCCCATTTTCTTGTCAAAGTATTCGACCTTAATTCCCGAACTTGCTACAATAAGGTCGCCATCATCGCATAGAAAATGTTTGTATTTTCCATACGCTTCTTCTTCAGAAATATATCTATCAGAAGTTGATAAATCTACTTTTCCGTCAACTAAATTTGCAACATTTAATAATTTGACACCCTCGGAAGTATATTGCGTATTTCTAACTCCCGGCCCTTCTTGAAAGAAAAGAACATCGGATATTTTTACCCATTGTTTTTCCATACATTCATCCCTACAAATTATAATTTATCATTCTAAATTCTACATTCTTAATTCAGCATTTTCTCCAATTCATCCATCGCCTCACTAATCTGCTTTTCAAGCCTGCGCAGATCTGCCAAGATTTCGCTTGTGGGCGGATATTCCACCGGTTTATATTCGGTCTTTTTGTATTTATTGATTGAAAGGTCATAATCGTTTTCGGCAATTTCCTCTTTGGGTACAAAGAACGATTTTTCGGTTCTCTCACGGCTCTTTTCGCCGTCTGGGTTTTTAAAGCGCGCGATAATGTCGGGAATATCATTATCCGCAATCGGTGAACGCTTATCGTCAAGGCTGAGTCCGTCCGCCTGCATATCGTAAAACCACACCTTGTCCGTGCCGCCGTGTCCGGTTTTTGTAAATATTAAAACAGCGGTAGAAACGCCGGCATAGGGCTTAAATACGCCGGACGGCATAGAAATAACGGCTTCAAGGCGGTTGTTTTCAATAATTTCTTTGCGGATTGCCTTATGCGCCGCGGAAGAACCGAACAGCACACCGTCGGGGACAATACAAGCGCACCTGCCGCCGATACGAAGCATTCGTAAAAACAGCGCCAAGAACAAAAGCTCGGTCTTCTTGGTTTTGCAAACCTTTAATAAATCGGGCGAAACCGTGTCATAATCAAGGCTGCCCTTAAACGGCGGATTGGCAAGAATTAAGCTGTACTTATTCTTATCCGTGTTTTGGTCGGAAAGGCTGTCGCGGTATTCAATAAAGGGGTTGTCAATTCCGTGGGTCATCATATTCATAGCACCGATACGGAGCATTGTTCTGTCCATATCGTAACCCGAAAACATCTGATTCATATAGTGGTCTTTTTTCTGCTTATTGAAAAATATTTCCTCTTTGCGGTGCTCTTTTAAATATTCGCCTGCCGCAACCAAAAAGCCGGAAGTGCCGCATGCAGGGTCGCAGATGATTTCGTCGGATTTGGGGTCTGTCAGCTCCACCATCATTTTAATAATGTGGCGAGGAGTGCGGAACTGCCCGTTAAGCCCCGACTGTGCAATTTTATTTAAAAGGTACTCGTATGTATCTCCGCGGACATCGGAGCCTTGCGTCTCGTTCATCAACTCATAAATACCGTCAAGCACATCAACTACCTTTGAAAGCAGCAGCGGAGTCGGAATTTTAAAGATTGCGTCGCTCATATATTTTGAATAGGCGCTGTCCTTATTGCCATGCAGATTTTTTATAAACGGAAACACGCTTTCCTGCACAACTGCATACATTTTTCCGGCAGGAAAATCATGGAAAGCTGACCATTTCAATTGGCTGCCCTCTACCGTTCTGTCACCGATATGCACATCTTTTGCAAAAATGCTGCTGTAAGGCAGCCCCAGCATAGCTGCCTCTTTAGCGCGCAGATTGTCGCTGTCGTCAAGGTCGCGAATAAACATCAAATAGGTGATTTGCTCAATTACATCCAGCGGATTTACAAGTCCGCCAGCAGCAAATATATCCCACAAGCTGTCAATTTTATTTTTCAGTTCTCCGGTTATCATATCGTTCCTCCAATTTAGAATTAAGAATGCAGAATTAAGAATGCAGAATTAAGAATGCGGAATTAAGAATGCGGAATTAAGAATGCGGAATTAAGAATGCGGAATTAAGAATGC
>ERZ826220.1712-NODE-1712-length-20862-cov-7.066035_pt1 | contig 20862 bp, 16 predicted proteins | sample MGYA00519927_ERZ826220 | MGnify/ENA primary metagenome ERZ826220 (study PRJEB31778, sample SAMEA3449225) | human gut metagenome | biome: human gut; feature: human-associated habitat; material: faeces | place: United Kingdom | collected 2010/2012 ... | reverse complement strand
CGCTCGGCCGTACCTGGCAGTGCGGCACCGTCCAGCTCGACTTCCAGATGCCGCTCAACTTTGATCTGGAGTACGTGGACGCCGACGGCACCAAGAAGCGCCCCATCATGCTGCATCGCGTGTGCTTTGGCTCCATCGAGCGCTTCATCGGTATTTTGATTGAGCACTTTGCGGGCAAGTTCCCCACCTGGCTGGCCCCTGTGCAGGTCAAGGCGCTTCCCGTTTCTGAGAAGAGCCGCGACTACGCCCACGAGGTGTGCGCCAAGCTGGAGGAGGCTGGCATTCGCGTGGTCTGCGACGACCGCGACGAGAAGATCGGCTACAAGATTCGCGAGGCCCGCAGCATCGACCGCGTGCCCTACATGCTTATCCTTGGCGAGAAGGAGGTCGAGGCCGGCAACATCTCCGTCCGCGATCGCTCCAACGAGACCGTTCAGATGAGCGTTGACGAGTTTGTGGCCAAGGTGCTCGAGGAGATCAAGACTCGCGCCTAGCACAAACAATACAAGAATTAACAAAGGCGACCGTCCTATAGGGCGGTCGCCTTTTTTGTTGTCTATAGAAGAAAAGCCGCTGGTTAGAGCGGCTTTTTTGTTGCGCAAAAAGGTACAGGTTTTTGTAGAGGGGTATGGAGATGTATCCGCTCACAGCGCATTTTGTGCAATCTGGGAAAACGCGAGCAGTTTGCTCGTATAATGAGCAGCGTCGAAAGATACAAAAACCTGTACTTTTGCGACTGCGCCTAGCTGCGAGCGAGAAGCCTGTTCTTAACGCCCCTGCATCCGCGTGCGTCTCGGATGCAAGTTAAGGGGGCGAGAGATGGAACAGACAATGCGGCGCCAAGAGCAGCTGCCCGGTGCCTTTAGTGGCGCTACTACCAACAGCCAGCATGGCCGCGTCCGCTGGTATCTGGTCCACACCCCCAACGGTAAAGAGCGCGAGACCTGCGAAAAGGTCCGCCGCATTATCCCGCACGAGCTGATGCAGGACGCTTTTGTGATGCAAAAGGAGTTCTGGTTTAAGCGGGATGGCGCCTGGTCGCTCCAAACCAAACCCATGTACAAGGAATACTTCTTCGTCGCCACGCGCGATGCCGCCCTGCTCGATAAGGCTTTGGCCCAGTTGAGCTTTGGTTGCCGTATTGCCGGCAGCAGGGAGCGGGCCTATGCGTCCATGCCGGACGATGCTCAGGACTGGTACCGCAGCGTTCTTGACGACGACGGCGTGGTACGCAACAGCGTTGCGCGCATAGAAGACGGCGTGCTGCACATAGAGCAAGGGCCCTTGGTGGGGCAAGAGGCCCGCGTAAAGAAGATCGACCGTCATAAGCGCTGGTGCCTGGTAGACGTGGGCGAAGGCGACTTCGCTTTTAGGGAGCTGCTTCCGTTGGACGTGCCCAGTAAGACGTAAGGGGACGTCGCACTGGCAATTCATTCGCAATTTGAATTCATCGATTGGGGGATCCCTGGGGGCAGGGACGTGGATTTTAACTTGACTACTAAAGAAGTGACAGGGCAAAACGCGCCGGTGGGGGCTGCGCTTGTTGCCCAGGCTATGCGTGGCGGCGAGGTGAGCGTGCGCTACAAGGCCATGCAGGCCGTGAAGGACTGGGACCGCACGCGCCTTGCTTACCGCAGCGTAAAGCGCGTCTTCGACATCGTGTTCAGCGGCTGCGTGCTGGCCGTCATCGCCGTGCCGAGCCTGGTGCTCGCCGCGGCCATCCGCCTGGAGAGCGAGGGCAACCCGTTCTACAGCCAGATCCGCGTGGGCCAGACCCACCGCGACGGCAGGCTGTCCACCTTCCGCATGTGGAAGTTCCGCTCCATGTACAAGGACGCCGACGAGCGCCTCGCCGAGCTCAAGGAACAGAACGAGATCGACGGCGCCATGTTCAAGATGAGGGACGACCCGCGCGTAACGAAGATCGGCAAGTTCATCCGCAAGCACTCCATCGACGAGTTCCCGCAGTTCGTCAACGTGTTCCTGGGCCAGATGTCCGTCGTCGGCCCGCGTCCGCCGCTGCCCAACGAGGTGGCCGAGTACACCGAGTTCGACCTGCAGCGCCTGGCCGTCAAGCCCGGCATCACCGGCTGGTGGCAGGTGACTGAGCGCAACTCGACCGGGTTCGCCGGCATGGTCCGCCGGGACCTGGAGTACATCGCCAAGCGCGGGCCCGTCACGGACCTCAAGATCGTCGTCCTCACGGCGATCGAGGTCATCACCGGCAAGGGTGCGTGCTAGATGACCAGCTTAAACAACCGATTCGAATCGGAGAAGAAAATGAAGATCGCTGTCGCCGGTACCGGCTACGTCGGCCTGTCCCTCGCCGTCCTGCTCTCGCAGCACAACGAGGTACACGCGCTGGACATCGTGCCCGAGAAGGTCGAGAAGATCAACAACTATGTGTCGCCCATCCAGGACGACGAGATCGAGCGCTTCCTGGCGGAGGCCAAGGTGGGGGAGCGCGAGCTCGACCTGCACGCCACCGTAGACGTGGCCGAGGCCTACACGGGCGCCGACTACGCCGTCATCGCCACGTCCACCAACTACGACTCGGACAGGAACTTCTTCGACACGAGCTCCGTCGAGGCCGCCATCGCCGCAGTGCGGTCGGTGAACCCGGACGCCTGGATCGTCATCAAGTCGACCATCCCCGTCGGCTACACCGCGGGCCTGCGCGAGAGGCTGGGCGACAGCAAGATCTTCTTCAGCCCGGAGTTCCTGCGCGAGAGCAGGGCGCTCTACGACAACCTGCACCCCAGCCGCATCGTGGTGGGCGCGCCCAAGGGCGACCCCGAGGCCGTCGCGGCCGCCGAGCGCTTCGCCGGCCTGCTCGCGCAGGGCGCCGACCCCTCCGAGCTGGAGCGCGTGAACGCCGACGGCACCGTGGGCATCCCCGAGCTCGTGCTGGGCACCACCGAGGCCGAGGCCGTCAAGCTCTTCGCCAACACCTACCTGGCGCTGCGCGTGGCCTACTTCAACGAGCTCGACACCTACTGCGAGGTCCGCGGCCTCAACACCCGCGACGTCATCGACGGCGTGTGCCTGGAGCCTCGAATCGGCAGCCACTACAACAACCCCAGCTTCGGCTACGGCGGCTACTGCCTGCCCAAGGATACCAAGCAGCTGCTGGCCAACTACAGGGACGTGCCCCAGAACCTGATCGAGGCCATCGTGGACGCCAACCGCACCCGCAAGGACTTCGTGGCAGACGAGGTGCTGCAGATGGTGTGGGACCGCGTCTATGCCGGCAAGGAGAAGCCGGTCGTGGGCGTGTACCGTCTGACGATGAAGTCCAACTCCGACAACTTCCGCGCGAGCTCCATCCAGGGCATCATGAAACGCGTGAAGGCCAGGGGCGTGCCCGTGGTGGTCTACGAGCCCACGTTGGACGCGCCGGAGTTCTTCGGCTCCGAAGTGACCCACGACCTGGAGGCCTTCAAGGCCGGCTGCGACGTGATCGTGGCCAACCGCTGGAGCGACGAGCTCGCGGGCGTGGCGGACACGGTGTACAGGAGGGTTCTGTTTAAGCGGGATTAGGGGAGAGGGTTTCCAACCGCGACTTTTAGCCTTATCTACAAGTCGCATTGTCAAGAAAGAGGTCATATCGGCTAACGCCGATATGACCTCTTTTGGTATAAGTCTGATTCCTTTTGCAGCTGGTGAGCGATTCGTTGTATATAGCATGTCAAGCAATGAACACCATTTTCCCTGCTTTTAGCCTTGAGTGCCAAGAACGGGACATCGCCCGTGCTGCAATCGACTGCGTCGGGCCTCTTGATCCAGCCCGACAGGCTTCCGACTTCGTGGCTCAGCCAATGCGTCAACTCCGCGTGGGTCATCCCAAACATTTTGCAAAGCTCCATGCTTGCATTGGTGACGACGAGGTTGAAGTACATAGCGGAGCACGAGTGTGTAAGGAGGGGGGCATCCGGATATGTCAGAGCTGGAAGAGACGGATGAGTTGAACAAGAATACGGAGCGTTAGATTAGTCCGTACGGGTTGTTAGGCTAAGCTCGGATGTTGCCTTTGCTTATATTTGACGTCTTAACCTTCGATGTGAAAGAAGAGGTCTATGCACCGTTTATCCTGCCGGTCTGTTCTCCCTATGATTCGCCTTGTCCGTGGTTTTAAAGAACAAAAGTGGGCTGAGCAGTTTTTGCGTGGCGATATATACATGAATACCCTAGGGTATTTTTGGAATGAGGGAAACATGGAGCAGCAGGACTTTCTTGAGGGGGCCTGCGCATCTTTTGACCCCCATATCATGCGGGGCTTTCCTAAAGATTTACTCGGTGTCCTTGCAAAAGAATCGTATGCAATACCGAGAGGCGCAGGCTACTGTAATGTGTGCTGCTTTTCGTGTGTCCTCATTAAGCATGTAGATACGAGAGTCGACTTAATTGAATTGCCCGATCCGGGCCTTGACCTTGGTTCATGGATTGTGGTTATTGACAATCCCTGTGAACTTATATCTAGGCTTAGGGCAGTCGTTCTGCAATTGGGTTATGACTTTGTAGCTGCTCCGGTTGAATATAGAGATAGCGTTCAGTTGAATCCCTCTGAAGTTGTTAAATCAACAATGGATTTAAAATCTCATGATCCATTACCTGCTTATATGGTTTTTCCAAATGGGGTTCCACATTTTAATGCAGGAGTGTTTGTAAAGAATGTTCGTTATGCAAACCAAGCTGAATGGCGTATCGCCGTTAATAGGAATGTACGGTCATATGAGCCTCTAATTCTTAAGCTTGGCGATTTGACTGATATCGCTCATTTGATTAGGAGAACGGAGCTTACTGATGATCTGCAACGGGTGCACGGTTGTTCAGTCCCCTATTTGACTAGAGGGTGCTTTGGAACGAAGACTTCTCAAGAACTATCTCAGGATCTCTTTAAGTTAGGTAATGAGGAGCTTTTCATTACGCTGACGGTTGGTTAGCACTCAATTGACCAGGATAAAAGGAGATACTACTGCTGGCCGATGTTGGTGCTTACATTCCATGCAATAGGTTTTTCGATTCCGGCAGAAGTGCTCTTAGTGTTGTCACTCGAGAAAAGTCCGGGCAGATGGCTCTTAATCAACCCGGTTCGGATCTGTCGTAATTGGAGCTATTCAGACTCAGCATCACAGCCTGTATCACGCCTCTTCTCGATCAGCTTTTTAGCGAGTTCGAGGACGCTCTCGTCGTAATATGGCCAGTCTACGAAGTTTTCGAGGTACCCGCGGCCAGTTGCGGCCGACAGCTCATCGTTTATCTTGAGCGTAATCGCGACGAGCAAGGTCAGCATGCGGTAGTAATCGGATTGAATTTCTTCCGCATCGGGGTCGGCGATCGGTGAATGCGCATGGTCGTATCTGTTCCTGAGACCCTGCGAGTTAGGGAAAGAGGCGTCGTTGAACATGTAATCGAGATATGCAGCCTCGTCGGGTGTGAACAGCTTGCCGCAGTACGACAGCATTTCGTCTGAGACAAGGCCATCGATGAGCGCTAAATCGCCGTCTCCGCATCCCCCAAGCGCAATTGCGCCATTATCCCGAACGGCCTTCAGGCAAATTGATCGAGGGGTTGGGGAGAGAGCGCCTGTTTCTTCGCACGCACTTACCAGCTGTCGTTCGACTAATTGCTGGAGCACCTCGGCGTATACAGCATCATAATCGTCGAAGGTGACCATAGCATTCGAAATTAAATCGAAGAAACAGCGAGCACGGTCGTTATGGCCTCTTCTGTATGTCAGCATGCACTGGTCGGAGAACAGATAGAATCCCCATCTGTTAAAGCAGGCTCCGTCGATTGCGTACTTTTTCTCAGAGAGCGCGTTGAGGGTTCCAAAAGTTTTAAAGCTTTCATAGGGGAAATAGTCTCTGTCGATTTTTCCAATCCTCGAATATATTGAATAGGACTTAACGGCGCGCTCAATCTCTGGCCCTATCGACTTGCATTTGTCGAGCCACGAAGCCCCGCTTGACGGCAGCGCCAAGCTGAATCCATTGATTAAGTACTCCTCTGCAAAATAAACGTTGTATGTCCATTCGAGTGCATCTTCGAGCCTTGTGCCGCGGCTTTCGAGGAAATTCGCGTATGCGACAACTTCGACATTGGCAAGAGATTCCCGCATGTTGGAGATCGTATTCATTCGGTATTCTCCCAGCACGTGTGACCCAAAAATCGCAAGCAGGCAGCTCTCCTCATGAGAGTGAGCAGGCGCTGCCATGAGACCGCTTCGGTCTACTACATCTAGTAGGTATCTGCAATTGTTCATGATACTTGCGTTATCGGTGTATTTGTCGAGCCAGGTTTCGCTAAAACTGTAGGTCAAGGTTAGGTCTTCGACCTTTACTCCCTTACAAGCAATCTGTTCAGGGTCGATCTGCACCCCGGCTCCGTATTTAAGCCCGGTGCCTTGTCGGAATAGCTCATCCATAGCTTCATCGTGGGCCCGCTTTGCGCGCACTTTGACGTCCGGGGACGGAAAGAATCTGCATTTTGTTGCGCCGGAAGGCCAATTGAAAAGGGCCTCCATATAATTCGGGTTGGCGCGCTGGTCGTCGAGGTAGCCTGCCATTATCGAATTGAAGTCGCCCTGGGAAAAGCATTTGGGTAGGTAGATTGCGTTCTGGCTCCTTGATTCCGTCGCGTACTCGCGAATGAGCAGCTCAGCGGAATAATAAGGGTTGTCAACTAGTGATTTTCTTATCTCTGCATCGAATAATTTGACGAGCTTGTCGTTCTCCAAGATAGGAGCTAAGCATTCGATATGTCTCGAGAGAAGTTCGTCAATTTCCTCGCCGGATATCATCTTCTCTGCGCCGCAGGCGTGCACCAGGTCCCAGAACTGAGTGGCGTACTGTATCTCGAGTTCCTCGTAAATACCGAGGATTCCCGAAGACTCGAGCGTCTCTCTCGTATGCTTGCAAGCATTCGCGAAGAGTGCAGAAACAACATTTGCAACATCGATGTCTTCAGCTTTCTCGAACAATTCAGGGACCGTTTCGAATGTGAGCTTGAGTTGATGTGCCTCTATTGCGTCGTTAATCGTCGCGATTTGATTGTGAGGCCCCTCCTTCAGGATATAAAGACAACGGTCTATGAAAACTCCTACGGCCCAGTCGCTGCGGTCATAGGAAACGATCCTAGTGTGGTTGAATTCTCGCAACGCTAACCTTTCTCGCGTAGTGTCGACTGCACAAGAATAACGCGTGTTCGACCTCGTCGGTGGTCAACGAAGGCGCCTAGCGGGGTTCCGATGTAAAGCGGATAGACCTTGAGGCCTCCGCCGCGACCTGTTCCTCCCCTTATGATGCCAGACGTGATTAGTGTGCGTCGTCGGTCAAAGAGGGCCCTGCCGATTAGGCTGCTGCCATCAAAGGCCACCGAAGTGCACGCCAGCGTCACCACTAGAAGTCTAACTCCAACAACTTCCGTGCGCTCAATCCGGGGCGTCATGAAGTTCGTGAAGGCCAAGGGCGTGCCCGTGGTGGTCTACGAGCCCACGCTGGACGCGCCGGAGTTCTTCGGGTCCGAGGTCACGCACGACCTGGAGGCCTTCAAGGCCGGCTGCGACGTGATCGTCGCCAACCGCTGGAGCGACGAGCTCACGGACGTGGCGGACAAGGTGTACACGAGGGATCTGTTTAAGCGGGACTAGGGGAGAGGGCAGAACCAGTCTGAGCGGCTTCAATCATTCGCCTGTTTATCAGTGTCGAGGGCGGGGGCGTATCGGCATTAGCCGATACGCCCCCGCCCTTTGGTTTAGGATTCATTTGTAGCAAATGCCTAATCGATCTGTTACTGGAGGAAACATGGGTTTGGTTTCGGAACGTGTTCCCACAATGAATATGTTGAAAGAAGCTCATGAGTTAATTGAGCATGCAAATTACTATCGCGTAATTAAAGGGCTCGGAACTGACTATAGCAATGAATGGCTGGACATCGACGAAGACACGCTCTGCGTATTCAGGGAAGTATCCTTTCTGGATGAAAAAAGGAATAAGCAAATTGCAGCGAGAACCGCACGGGGTGAACGTTTCTCAGACTGGATTTTAGATGAGGTGGCGAGATTTCCCTCAATTAACGGTGCCGTAGAAACGACTCATTATGGGCGTGTTATCTCTCAAGGAAAACGTCAACATCTTTATAGAGGCGAGTCCCGAATGTGGCCCGTAAGCTTACCCACAATGTATCGGACTATGGACTCTATTGAAAACAAGGAGGAAAGGGATCGATATGAACTTTGCTGTCATATTAGGATTGCGGCTTTTGCCGATTTTTTACTTGAATTCGACTCTATGCAGAGATGGCTTGCCGCTTATGACTTAGATTTAATGCCAGAGCCTTTGGCCCAGCACTATGGTCTCGATACGCCTATGCTCGATTTGACGGATGATTTTGACATAGCGCTTTTCTTTGCAACGTGTTGCTACGATACTTCCAAGCACGAGTGGAGGCCGCTCAATGAGAGCGACTTTTCTAGGGATCCGCAAAGTAACTACGGCGTAATATTTCATATTCCCAGATGGAATGCCGAGTATGTTTCAACCTTTTCTCGCCATTGGAGCCCGGACTTTGATCGATCGACTTTCACAATTGATCATATTGGTTTTCAAGTATTCCAGCGATGTCATATGCAGCATGGCTATGGTCTCCGGCTCGACCATCACATTCCTCTTCAAGATAATCAATACTTCGAAAAGCTTCGATTTAAGCACAGTACCCAACTATCCAAAGAGGTTTTTGAATTAATGGATGGCGGCAAAAAGGTGTTTCCTAATGAGGGTCTCCTTGGATTAAGTGACGTCATTGATACGATAAAGAATGCATGGTCATTCAATTATGATGAGTTTGAGCTGGGCTATTACTATGCTGGCGGTGATGCCAAATGGGGCAGTAAGGACAACGCGCTCATAATACTTAGGGGCGGGGATTGCCTTGGCCATTCGATATCAATAACTGGAGATAAGCCATGCTATCAGCTATCCCGTCAGCGTCGCCGTCAAATTGATCGTGCATACAAAGATCTAGACATCAGAAAGGTTATGGGCTCAGATATCGTTTACAACAAGCAGCGCATGCCGTATTAATGAAAAACGGGATAGTGCTCTTCGGCATGTTAATTAACTTACCGAGAAACTGACTATATAATCTGCGCATAATGAAGGTTGATCATTCTTTGTGCTGGATGGTATTGCTATGGGTTTCAATTACAACGCCTTGGATAGTTTTGAGTTTGAAACTCTCGCGCGTGACGTTACGGAGATGATTACCGGTGTAAAGCTATCTTGTTACACCGCGGGTGCTGACGGTGGAGTCGATGCATCCGATTTTTATTATCAAAAATGTCAGCAGAGCCGTGTTGTAATGCAGGCAAAGCATTGGTTGCGACGCGTCACTCCCAAACAGTGGGAAGACTTGGTGGGTAACCTCGTCAAGCAACTTAAAAAACTTAACAAAGTTCCTTCTGAAAAATTAGTCATCGTTACCTCGGCAGGGGTCACTGAAAATATCCAACATAAGATGATCGATACCGCCGAGTCGTTGGGTGTTAGTTGCTGCATCGTAATTGACAGGATTAAATTGGATGACATGCTCGCTCGCGAGGAATGCAAGCCAATCCTAAAGCGTCATTTCAAGCTTTGGATAGCGGGAGCTAATGTACTGAGCTTAATGTTGAATCGCTCTTTAGGCGTCGACACGGAAGTTTTTCTCAGTCAAATAAAAGAGCATGAAGGACTTTACACTCAAACGAGTGTGTTTGATAAGGCGATTGAATCGTTGAGACAAAACTCTACTTTACTTATTGTGGGAGATCCTGGCACTGGGAAAAGTGTTCTCACTCAAATGATCGCTCTTCAACTCATTAAAGCGGACTTTAATATAATCTACTCTTCCTGCAACAACCTTGACGGGATTAAAAACGCAATCGAGGAAAATTGCGAAAATACGTTATTCATCCTTGACGATTTCCTGGGCCAACGATGCCTCGATATCGACTCGTCCAAGATGAGGGAGCTGGTTACCCTCCTTCGATATACATCAAAATTAAAATCCTGCTACACAGTACTTAATTCTCGAATTTCAATCCTGAACGAGGCCAAAAGAATCGATGACCCTTTTAAAAAATTTATCGATAGCATGCGTGCTGGCGTTGTAATAATTGACACCACTGAGATGTCTTTGCTCGATAAAGCAAGAATTATGCTTGCAAATCTTTCTTTTGAAAACGTCCCCGTTGAATATGTCGATTCCTTACGGAAGCGTTCCCAATCGTACTTTTCGTTTCAAATGAAATGTATCGAGATTTGTAAACATAACAACTTCAATCCGCGCATTATTGAGTTTTGTTGCAGGGAAGAGTTTTGGAAGAACAAAGCTCCTTCTGAATTTCCTGACGCGATAAAGGACAAACTGGATCACCCTAACGATGTATGGCAAAACGAATTCGAAGAGCGGTTAGAAAAGCCCGAACGCATTCTTGCTTACCAGCTGTTTTCCTTAGGAGACAACTCTGTTCCTCTGTCCTCGTTGCATATTGCATATGAGAAAAGACTCTCTCTCGAACCTCAAGCTGATTGCTCGGTAAATATATTTGACAAGGCATTAAAACGTTTACAAGAAACCGTAGTCAGAACTGTATACATTGAGAATGAGCCATATATTTCAATGGCCAACCCCTCTGTTAACGATTATTGCGCCTGGTTTTTAGCCAACAATAATTTGGAGGCTATTGCTATGGCAAAGTCGGTTGTATTTGTAGACCAACTCGAGAGAATTACGAGCGTCAATCATTGCCCCGAAGTCGTCTCCGCTTTAAGAAACGCGTTCATTACAGGGCAGTTTTTTGATTTACCCTTTGCTGACAATAAGCTTAGACCTTATGAGCTGCCGGGGTTTAAAGCCATTTCTAGTTGCGAGGAAGTGTTTTCAGAATCTGATTTTGACTGGGTTGCTAATTTTATTAAAATAGCCCTTGAATCATCTGAACAGGAAGCATGGTCGCTTACCTCTTTTTATTTATTTGGTAAATCGCATAAGTGGGAGATTCTCAAATCGCAGCAAATTTTGGAGCTTCTCTGCACAAGACCGCTGCTACGCAGTCTGATTGCAGGCACCTTTTATACCAGTGCTCCCCGTTTGCTAGAAGCCGTAGCAAATAATATCGAAATTGGGCAAATTGAAAACCAAGAAGACATTAAGGTGGATATTTGTTTGCGTGGCAGAGAATGGTTCTGCGATTATGTTATCGATTATTTTGACGACAACTTCGAATATGAGCACAGCCTTGATGCATGTATACGACATGGCCCATGCGATGATGAGGAAGAGTGGGATAACCTCTTTCGCAACGAGACTGAAAAGCAGCTGAAATCCGAATTCGATGAAACGACTCTAAAAGAGTGTTTCGTTGATTATCTCGGTACAGATATAGCAAGAATTTTGCTTGGCGAGAACTATTACGAAGAAATGGATGACGCTATTGATAACTATATCTGGATCCTAGATATTCCTGATCAAGAATCGATATTTAAACCCTATAGCAAACCTGTCCAGCCATCGGACGAGGCTCACGAGTACTTAATTGTTGAGAAATTGTTCAATGATTATCGTCTCGGGCAGTCAACTGATTAGCTACGATATCAATTCCAACAGCTTCTGGGCAAAATTTATCCCGGGCTTCATAACAGGGTTGAAGTTAAAAGATTGGGGGCTGGAGATCGTGGAGATCTCCAGCCCCTTTAGTGGCTTAATCTCATGTTCAAAGACAAGAATCAAAGGAACCTAATACGGGCAGTCGGCTAGTTGCAGCAATAAAAGCAGGGACGGGTATTGGGGTAGATTTCTTTTGCTGAACGAAGGGCCATGCTTGCAGAAGCGTACTTTCCAAGTCGAATGATGCGCGTCGTGCGATTAAGGCAGCCACAGTGCTCAGAATGAACAATATGCCAGTTGTCACTTTCGTTTACATTAATGAAGTAAACCATCTTAAACTTCCTCGTGTCGTGAGTTTGCATTAATTGGGAGACAGCTTAAAATGGAATAAGCCGCTCTGTACGTCCACGTACTGGTTGGTTTTGCATCGGAAGAGTACCAGTCTTCCGATGCATTTTTTACTCTGCCTGAATCAATAGGTCTTCCCTCCTTTCTAGCATGCGCAACGTGTCCATAATCTCTTTTGAGTTAGGGGCGTGGTCGACAGCGTAACAGTATTTCCCCCTTTCTTTCTGCTCTAAAATCCCAGCCTTTTCCAAGGCACCAACAACTACATAGCAACGGTATTCGGATATCTTGCGGCCATATGAAATAGGAGCTTCTTGCTTGATCTTTTCCAAGTAGTCCTTTACCGCAACCTTTCCGTTTCCGTGCGACAGCAGAATCATCAAGGTATCAAGTAGATAGGGGAGTTCCTCAACCGGAACCATCTTTTTGTAAAACGGCTTTTTATTTTGGCCGTTCAACTTCCCGACTTTGTACAGCTTCTCTTTGTAAATGAAGTAAAAGGGGGGCTCGTCGTCTAAGGAGTAATTCATTCCGCAAATATGATTCATGTTATACGGGAGGTTCGACGTAACAATGTCAATAGCATTTGAGGTGTCCCCGGCTTCACTGACTGACAATCCGCTCTTTCCGCGACCGGACGAAGTCTCGGAAAGCTTTTCCGCAATCGAAATAGGAGGCTCGAGCGCCTTGAGCATCTCGATGCCCATCTCAGCATCGGTAAGTTGACCAGCACGAACCTTATCAGCGACATACTCCTGAGTTGCAATTTTCACCTCGTTGAGGAGAGAAGAAATGTGTTTGTTCATACCGATCTCCTTAAGTGAGAAGCCTTATGCGAATCGTTAAGTACATCAGAAATGTGGTCGTGTCCTTAGTTCCCGTCTGTATTATAGCTGAAGTCGTGTCCGAAGTCCCAAATATCGATAATTCCTGTCCGTACTATATCTTGTACGCAAATCATAAGCAATAGTCTACTAAAACAGCAGCTATATTATCAAATCAGGCGGATGCAGATATCTAATTATTCTTAGCATACGTTAACGCGGATTAACGGTCTTTCCATTCGTGTCCGCGTATCCCAAGTCTATTAACCTTGCGATTGAATTTCAAGTAATCTTCGCTGAATGTTTAGCAGTATAGATCTTAGGAGAAAGATGGCTTAAGTTTATAGCGTTAACGATGGTGACGTTGGCTCCTATAATACGACTAAGGAATTACAAGGCTTACTTGTGCACAGGTCAGCCCCTCCTTTCACCGACTGGCAAAACGATTTACACCTAATTTCGGGGTTCGTTTACAGGTAATTTGTTCGCCACTCGCCCGATCTCGCTACACTAATAACTGCTGCTACCAGGTAATTTCCTGGAGCAGTTTCCATTGGCTCTTGCGAAGATCGGAGCGGTTATGCTTGCTGCCGCGTTCCACACCAGCCGACACTACATCCTGCTTACTGCCATGGCCTGCCTATGCGTTTTGCTGGGAGGGGCTTCTTATGCCGCGGGCGCGGAGAGCCTGTTCATTGCGGGCGCCACGTACTACGAGCCGGGCGCGTCGGGCCCCGGGTGGGCCTGGACCGAAGCCGACCACCTGGAGCTCAACGGCTACGGGGGCGAGGCCATCGGCGCCGACGGCGACCTGGTGGTGACGCTGACCGGGCAAAACTCCGTGGTCGAGACGAGCGCGCCCGACGTGGACATCTCGCGTTGCGGCATGGAGGTGTGGGGCAACCTGACGCTCCGCGGCACCGGGTCGCTGGTGGCCACGGGCTCGCAGTGCGGGATCTACGTGTCGGGGACGCTCGCGGTGGACGGCTGCAAGGTTGACGCGCGGGCTGACGGCGCCGGCATCGCGGATGCGCGGGTGGCCGGCGTGATCGTGGACAGTCTTGCCGTTCGCGGCGGTGGGCGCGTTGTCGCCGCGGGCGCGGGCTCCGGGACGGGCGTGCGCGCCTATGGCGTGTGTCTGCTGGGCGGGGCTGCTGGCGGTGGCGCGGCCGGGCAGCTTACCGTCGATGCGTCCTGGCTGGATGCGTCGGGCGCCGACGGTGGCGTCGCCTGCCTGGGCGGGTCGCTTGCGTCCGCGCGCATTGTGTCGCCTGCGGGCGGGGCCTTTGGTGCGGGCGGCGTGGTGAATGCCGACGGGTCCGTGGCAGCGCGTGTGACGATCGAGCCCGTGGACGCCGCGGCGTCGGCGGGGGAGACCGGTGGGCCCGATGTGCCGGGCGATGGCGGGGCTGCCGCCGGAGAGCCCGCTACAGAGCCGGGCGCGGGAGAGACGGCTGGACCGACGGTGAATCCCGCGAGCGCGACAACCAGGACAACCGCGACAACAGTGACTAAGGCCACCGTGACCAATACCACCGTCAGCAAGTCCTCCAAGCCCAAAGCAGCCACCGCAACTACCGCTACGCTCCCCAAGACCGGCGACAGCCATTGGATTGCCCTGTCCGCAGTGCTTTTCCTACTGGGAACAGCACTTGCGCGCGCGGGCCTGGGCTGCGTTTCGATTAGCGAGGGTACGGCTCATTGTTTGGGCTCCGGGGTAAAGATATGCTCGCCGCCGTCGATCGATGGCGTGAACCCGGTGCGTTCTCGACAAATTGCCGTGTCTCGCCGGAGATGAGGCCGACAATGACCATGGTGCGCATAATGTCGGTTTGCGCTCAGTCATCCTGCGCTATTCGTTATTACCCAGATAAAAAACTAGGCGGAACCGCTTTAGTGCCCCCGTTATACAAAACCTGTTGGTTTTTTTGTCTTCCTTCATTACGGCAGATCTGAACCAGCTATAGATCAATTTCGCAAGAACGGCCAGCGACGAGTGGGCGATATCGTTGCCGTAGTGCGACTAGCGGAATCAAAACAATGAAAATGAGATTTGGGTGAAATATACCTGTCATTTCGTAATTTAAAATACGATTCTTCGCTTTAATCTTATCAATTTCGTCTATGATGATCTTACTTCGCATAAGAGGAGAGCTATATGGTTCGTATTTCTCAAATTGAGTTATTTGATTTCAAGAACATCGAGTACGGGAAAATTGCTTTCCCTAAGACTTTCAAGGATGCTGATTCTTCTATCGGGGCTGACGTTGTTGGAATCTATGGTCAAAATGGTTCAGGCAAAACGTCCGTTGTTCAGGCCCTTAAGTTAATCAAAAGTTATATCTCTGGATATTCTTTGCTCGAAGACCCCGAGCTTCCTCCTATTCAGGATTTTTTTGCTCCAAACAAGAACTCGTTATCAGTCCATGTTCTCTTCTATCTTGAGTGCAGTAATGAACGAATTCCACCCAAAAGTCTCGTATCTTATGAGCTCACTCTTTCCAGGGCCAACGACTCAATTTGGGCTTCACAAGAGAAAATCTCCCTCAAGTCCGTTGACCCTAGTTCCGAACTGTTTTCCAAGCGGCGTGTTTTGTTCGAACTAGTCCAAGATGCTCCGGGCGCAACTCCCACCTTAGCCCCAAAAGGCGACTGGACTCGTCTTCTTGCTGTCGATAATCAGCTAAAGATGTCCCTCTACGCTTATTTTATTGTGCAGCAGAGCAGCCTTATCTCGCCCTTCTTTGGACTTGATACATATACGCGCCTCGTTTCATTAGAGACCTGCAATTTTAATTTTTATAGGCACAAACTGATACCTAAGGATCAAGTCGTTGATGAACCTAATCTAGAGAGGCAACCGGATTCGTTTAAGGCAGCCAGACTGCATACGTTAATCCCGGCCCTTGACGTCGAGGCTTATCTTCATACCTATTTTCTAGACCGTGTGAGCATCTTCGATACTCGTGTTAATGCCAATTGCAGCTTGAATATTCTCTCAATGGATATTCCCGACGAGCGGTCTCGAGGCAACAAGTCGCATCTTACGGTGAATCTGTTTAAGCCGGCCCCTCTTTCCGAGAACGACCTTTCTTTCGTTGAGCCCGCTTTATCGCGCGTGAGCAACCTGGTCGGGGCCCTTGTCCCCGGCTTATCAATAAAAATGAAAGAAGTCGGAACCCAGCTGCTCGATGATGGCAATACGGTAGCCAAGCAGGTTGAGTTTCTCTCTTGTCGTAACGGCGTAGAGATTCCCCTGCGCTGTGAGTCCGAAGGCGTGCGCAAGCTTATCTCTTTATCTCTTTCCCTTATGGAGGTCCATTCGTATCCAGAGACGTTTGTAGCTATTGATGAACTGGACTCCGGCGTATTCGAATACCTTCTCGGCGAGTTGCTCTCTGTAATTGACTCCTTTGGCAGGGGCCAGCTTCTTTTTACCGCGCACAACCTACGTGTTCTTGAGCTGCTTCCCACTTCGGACATCGTGCTCACTACTTCTGATCCCAAGAATCGTTTCGTTAAGTTCAAAGGCTCTCGCCCCTCTAATAACCTACGCGACCAGTATCTCCGCTCTGTCAGCCTTGGTGGCGAGTCCTCTAATCTCTATATGCCAACTGATAAGTTCTCAATTGATGAGGCCCTTTGCCTGGGCGGTGATGAACTTGGCTCTATCTAAGGTTGTTCTCTTTATCGTTGAGGGGGAGACCGATGAGCTTGCCTTGGGCGCTCCCCTGAACGAGCTTTTCTCTTCATTCAAGTCGAGCGAGTTTAGGTTCCGCGTCACTCGCGGTGACCTTATTACTAATCGTAGCTATGGATCGGAGTGTTCTTCCAATAACGTCAAGAAACGGGTAGTTGAGCAAGTTAAGATCTTTTTAGGTAGGGATAAGCTTAAATGGTCGGATTTGGCGGCTATTGTATATTTGACCGATACCGACGGAACATTTATTGCGGCTTCTTCTGTGGTCCAAAATGATGAACTAAATGGCATTTCCTATTTCTTGGACCATGTCGAATCCCCTTATTCAGCATCGATCGTCTCTCGCAACGACAATAAGTCCGCTTGCCTCAAGGTTCTTTGCCGTAGCGGTCATCTTACATATTCAGGTCAGCGGGTCGCCTTTAAGACTTGCTATATGTCACGCAATCTAGAGCACGCTTTGCACGGGAGAGTTGAGGAAGCAGATACTCCAACAAAAGTTGCACTGTCTCGTAAGTTTGCCAAGTATTATAGGGTGCATCCCGAGGCATTCGCCGAGCTCATTACCAATATTGCCCCATCGGGCTCCTATCAAGATAGTTGGCTCTATATTGCCGACGGCCTGCATTCGCTAGAACGCGGCTCCAATCTGTCCCAGGTTCTGGATTTTATCGTTCAATCATGTCTTAATCGCTAACTATAGCCCATCTAGCAAGCTGACTCGCTACGACGCTATTTGGATAAACTTGTTAATCGAATTAATGCGTGAGATTATTTTTGCCGATGGGACACATATCCCGTAGGTGTGAGAATGGCGAGGTACGTACCTCGCCATTTTTGTTCAGACTACATCAGAAAGTGCATACAAAGACGAGGGGAAACGACTTTCCCTGCCGGAAACGGCATATTTGCAAGCAGCATCTCGCCTCGAAACTCCCTATTATCGGAAGTGCGGGAAAAAACGAAAACCGTCGACCACAACCCGTTTTTTCCGATAAAACCGCAGGTCGCGCCGGGGTAAAACCGGGGTTTGGTCGGCAGAACTCGGTTTTCCCCACACTTCCGGATTTGGCGAGCCTAGAAGCCGGCATTGAACACAAACTCGGTTCCATACACCCTCTTGCTTTTTATCGGGAACTGCTTGCCGAAAATCCATTTGAGGGGATTCGTATCGTCGATATCATTCTAGAGGGGATGACGGGCGATGGCCCACGCCTACAGTGAGATGTATCTCGATGATGCCATGAGAACGCTGGGCGAGGCAGTCGATTTCGCCCTCTGCGACCAAGGGCTGAGTCCTGTCGAGTTGACGGCGATCCTGTCGAACGCTTTTGAGATGAAACAGTTTGAGCACGGTATACCTCGCGTCGTCTGCGGCATGGCGGGCGACGAGCTCGCGCGCGATATTATCGCACATGCGGGACTGACCCCCGTCGAATGCAGGGAGACCTATCCGTTCGACCGTTCGCCTCAGTATTGGGCGGGCTGGGTTTTGGCCTATGCGCAATGGATGTGCAGCTTGTGTTTTAGCGACCTTCTTGAAGTCGCCCCGCTCGATTGGATCATCGGCTCGTACCATCCGCTTCACGAGGCCTCCGAAGACAAATTCGCCCAGATTGTCATCGAAAAATGGAACAACGACCAGGCAGACAAAAAGGGCCTCAAAGCGGCACGAAAGGCGGCCGGCCTAACGCAAAAACAGCTCGCCGCCAAATCGGGCGTTAAACTTCGCGCCATACAACTCTACGAGCAGAACCAGCTCGACCTACGCCGCGCCTCAGTCTCCTCGGCATTGGCGCTCGCAAACACCCTGGGCTGCACTATCGAAGACCTCGTCTGGCAACCGATCGCCCTGGAGTACGACTCGCGGGCTATTCCGTCCGTAAAGCTATAGAGGAGGTAGACATGCCTTGGAGCTATGTTCAACAAGATGACGGCGCTGATTGCGTTGCTCAAGAAGATCATTCAACTGCGCACGTGGCAAATTCAGCATCACCGATTTTACTCGACGGCGCCACGTCGATCGACGAAGCTATTCGGCTGACCATTGAGGGCATGCCCAACGCGCTCAGGCTCTTGGAGAACTCATGATGGCGGCTACGCAGCGGGGCGCTCATCCGTTCGCGCCGCTCGTGCTTGATGATGCCGGTTCGCTCGAAGCTATTGCCGCGGCTGTGATGCGCCTACACAGCACGCTGATGACGGTCGGGCGTTGCTATACGACCGACGCCACAGGCGACCGGGCCGCGCTTGAGCTTGGACGCGTCGAGTCCGTTCTTGCGGGTGCGTTCTGTACGATATTCGGCCAATCGCCGGTCGACCGCTTCGCAGACATCTTTGACCAGGTCACCTACGTGGCAGAGCACATGGTCAAGGACCACATCTTCGAAGACGGTAACAAACGAACCAGCCTTGTCTTTGCGTTGTCCGTCTTAAGGTTCGCAGGCACTCCGGTCGTGCTGTCCGACAGCCCCGAGCCCAGAGACAACCAGTACTACGCCTGGATCCAGGACCTCGTATCCGGAAACCGTACGACCAGCGGGCTCGCCGAAGAGCTGCGCCGCGGTTGTATTACGGGCATGGGCGACCCGTCGCGCGTATAGAATCTAAGCATCCGCACGCCGGTTATTGAATTGATTGGACACCACATGGAAATCCCCAGCACCCTGTGCAGCAATGTGTACGACTTCGCGTTTTGCCCCGAGCCCTGCTACGACCGCCTGGTCAACCTCGCCGACCCCGAGGACTGGGGCCCCAGCAACCGCATCCTCAAAAACTACCTGTCGTTTTCGTTTAGCCGCGCGGTGTTCCTGACCGAGCGCGACGCGGACCAGACCGCGCCGTCCAACCTGCCGTTGGTGTTTGACGACGACCGCTGCCTATTCAACACCGGCCTGTACACGTGCCGCTACGAGACCATCTACGGTCTGTTTGAGCCTAACACCAAGCCCGATGCGCGCCAGCGGTGGTTTTTGAAGGGCTTCTTTAAGGAAAGCGACCCCATGCTGGTCTCATTTGAGTATCTGCCGTGCCGCGTGCGCTTTGCCGAGGACCCCTCCGAGCTGGTCTTTGACTACCGCCTGCCCATCCGCTCCAACATCGACCACATTCTGGGCGACGAGGAGAACCTTACGCGCATCCCCGCCAGCCTGATGGGGGAGGGCAACTCGCTGCTGCTGCGCCGCGCCTTTGAGGGCGCCGTCGTCGAGGCCGCCCGTCGCGCAGCAGCCAACTACACGCTCGCGGTACCGCAGTTCTATGGCGGCCGGATCCAGCTGCTCTTGCCGCTGTGCCTGACCGGCGACAAGCCCGAGCTGGCGCTGACCATCCAGCGCGAGGACGGCTTTTACGCCGCGCGCACCTGCCTCACGCTCGATATGGCCTACAACAACGCGCGACTCATTTGCCGCCCCGAGACTTCGTGGATCAAACGATAAAGGGTGGTTTAGCTGCGGGTTTGCCGATTGATTTGGCTGCTTTGGCTTGACTGGCACCCACGAATTTAAAATCGAGGGCAAAAAGTTCTTGGTAAACAAGGCGCGGCTATGATAGTATCTCTTTTGCCGAAAGGCGACGGGCGATTGGCTCAGGGGTAGAGCATATCCTTCACACGGATGGGGTCACAAGTTCGAATCTTGTATCGCCCACCATCTAAAGCGCAGGTCAGAGGTGTTAAGCCTCTGGCCTTTTTCTTTTTGACACCAAGGGTGACACCAAAACTGACACCAAAATCGAATCGTAGTCGTATAAGGCGTCATTTTTTTCTCGCCCTTTTTGCTGACGCCATTGCATGTTTTGTATAAAACGCATGCGTATTTTCATTGAATTCCCCATGTGATCCGCGCGCAAATGTGGAGACAGGGACCACGCGCCCAGAGCTCCTTCCAGCGAATTTCTATCACACGAGGGGTTTTGGCAGAACTCGTCAAGCTTTTGGTCAGCGTTTGGTTAGCTTCCGGTACTTACCCGCATGATGCCCCGGTAGATAATCGGCGATGTCCGCAATCCACACGGCCTACGGCCGATACTAGGGGAGGCGCAAATGGACGAAATCGTCTGCGCAAACACTGCATTCCGCTACTGGCGCTGCCCACCGCAGGTGCGCGATCTCTACCCGCGCCTGCCCAACTCCGAAGACGGCTGGCGAGCTCTGTCCCAGGCCCCTTTCGTAACCGACGTCCTCAAGACCCCGATTATTACCACAACAGTGTCCGGCGGCGTTAACTACCATTCGGGATTACGGACAACAATCCACTGTGATGACGCTTCTGAGGTGGACAGCACGGTGGAAACCGCGATGAGCTTTAGGGTTACCAATCCACTTGCGACGCTATTTACCAT
>ERZ826220.1705-NODE-1705-length-20915-cov-8.541659_pt1 | contig 20915 bp, 19 predicted proteins | sample MGYA00519927_ERZ826220 | MGnify/ENA primary metagenome ERZ826220 (study PRJEB31778, sample SAMEA3449225) | human gut metagenome | biome: human gut; feature: human-associated habitat; material: faeces | place: United Kingdom | collected 2010/2012 ... | reverse complement strand
AGACAGTACAATTGCACTGCCTGCCTAATCCGAGGACACGCTTCAAGGTACCCCTATCAGGAATAGCGGAAGGCCGTCCTTTTCTGTTTTCTTTATAAGTCGAACACGCCCATGATGGCGATGCCGATGATCACGAGAGCGATCATCGCGTAGTGCTTCCACGAGAGCTTTTCCTTGAGGAACAGACGGCTCCACAGCACGCTCGCCGCGCAGTAGGAGCTGATGATGGGCGCGGACATGGCAAGGTGCTCGGTGTCCGCGATGGCATAGATGTAGGCAAATTGGCCCGCGGTCTCGCAGACCGCGCCGAGGTACTTCGGCGCCTCCCTTTTGGGAATAAGGCGGTCCCTGCGGATCAGCACGACGTAGACGAAGCACACCACGGCGGCAAAGAGGAAGGTCAGCTCATAGGCACAGTTGGCGGAGGCTGCCACTTGCTTGGTGCATTCGTCCAGTGTGGCAAACCTGCCGCTGTCAAAGGCCTGCGCGGTCAGCGTTTCGATCACGCGGTTGTCCGCAAAGGTGCCCGCCGCGTCGAGCAGGCAGTAGGCCACCGGCAGCGCGAGGGCAAGAAAGCTCTTGGCGTACTTGCGGTTGCCCTCGGCCTGACGCGCCGCGCGCAGCTCGGGGTCCTCGGTCGCGTCCACCACGCCGAGACCGATGGCGCCTGCGCACACGAGCAGCACGGCGAAGATGGCAAGCGGGGAATAATCCTCGCCGCCGAGGAACACAAGCGTCATCACGGCGACGAGCGCGCCGGAGGAATTGCAGATGGGCGACGAGACGGACAGCTCAATGTACCGCAGCCCCAGATAGCCGAGCGTCATCGAGCCGATGTAGAGCAGCGACACGGGCAGGTAGGTGAGGATGATAGAAAAGCTGATCTCCGTCCCGCCGACGAAGATCTCAAACGCCGCGTGCAGGCCCATGACGACGCCGACTGCCATGACCATCTTGAGATGGCTGAGACGGTCGTCCTCGTCGCGGCAGCCGATTTTGGAAAAGAGGTCGCTGCCGCTCCAGCAGAGCAGCGCGATGAGAGAAAGCCAGAACCACATATAGAATTGTCAAACTCCTTTATATCTGTCAGTATTTTGAGATCAAAAAACGGACAGTCTCCGGCGGGGGTCTGCGCCGGAAATGACGGTTGGTGAGGGGAGTCCTTCGGATCAGCATAGCAAGACCCTCCTAACAATATAGAGTCAGGGCAGTGTGACCAGCCCTGCGTCAAGCATTTTTTGCAGCGAGAGCAGCACACCGAGCTTGGCGTGGTACCAGGTCAGGCCACCCTGGTAGTAAACCGCGTAGGGCGGACGGATGGGGCCGTCGGCGGACAGCTCGATGGAGCTGCCCTGCACGAACGCACCCGCCGCCATGATGACCTGCGAATCGTAGCCGGGCATATCGCCGGGGACGGGGTCCACATAGCTGTCCACCGGTGCAGCGGACTGGATGCCCTTGCAGAAGGCGAGCATCCCCTCGGGGCTTTTCAGCTCGACGCATTGGATGATGTCGTGCCGCTCCTCGCTTGCGGCGGGAACGACGCGGAAGCCGAGGGACTCGTACACGGCGGCGGTGAACACCGCACCCTTGACCGCGCCGGAGACGACGTTCGGCGCGAGGAAGAAGCCCTGATAGAGCGAGGGCATCAGCCCGAGGTTCGCGCCGACCTCCTGCCCCAGTCCGGGCGCGGAGAGACGGTAGGCGCAGCGGTCCACGCACTTTTGCGTACCGGCGATGTAGCCGCCGATGGGCGCAAGACCGCCGCCGGGGTTCTTGATGAGGCTGCCGACGATCATGTCCGCGCCGACGTCGCTTGGCTCGACCGTCTCGACGAACTCGCCGTAGCAGTTATCGACCATGATCGTCACATCGGGCTTGACCACGCGGCAGACGGCGATGGCCTCGCCGATCTGCGCGACCGAGAGCGTCGGACGCGGCTGGTAGCCCTTGGAGCGCTGGATGTGGATGAGCTTCGTTTTCGCCGAGATGGCGGCGCGGATGGCGGGAAGATCAAAGCTGCCGTCGTCGAGCAGATCGACCTGCCGGTAGCTTACGCCGTATTCGGCGAGCGAGCAGGGCGAGGGGCGGATGCCGATGACCTCCTCGAGCGTATCGTAGGGCTTGCCGGAGATGGCGAGCAGCTCGTCGCCGGGTAGCAGGTTCGCGCTCAGCGCGACGGCGAGCGCATGGGTGCCGCAGGTGATCTGCGGGCGAACCAGCGCGGCCTCGGTGTGGAAGGCGTCGGCGTAGACGCGCTCTAAATTGTCGCGGCCCTCGTCGTCGTAGCCGTAGCCGGTCGAGGCGGCGAAGTGCGTGGCGTTGACGCGGTTCTTCTGCATCGCGGCGAGCACCTTCGCCTGATTGATCTCCGCGCGCGCGTCGATCTCCGCGAAGCGGGGGCGGAGCGTTTCGAGTATTTTTTCGCCGTAGGCGAGGACCTCCCCGCTCACGCCGAGGGCTTGGTAAATATCAGCGGCTGTCATATCAAGGCTCCTTTTTCAGTGTTTCGGGAAATTCCACGCCGTTGCACTTGAGGACGAAGCGCAGCGGGTAGTCGCGGTCGAGGTAGTTTTTCTCAAACCACACATAGGTCGCGACGGGGAGCTGGCGCAGCTCGGGGGCCTCGCAGCGCAGGGCGTCGAAGGTCATGCGGTCGCCGGAGAGCAGCGCCGCCGCGACGTCCATCTGCCCCTCCGCGCGCAGACGGTCGAGGCAGGCGTCCAGAATGACGGCGCAGGCGCGTTCCTCGTCCGTCTCGGCGTAGTCCTCGCGGTGGGCGAGCCAGTAGAGAAATTCATCGGGGTCGAGGTCGAGATGCGTCGTGACCTGCGAGAGCTTGTAGAAGCCCGCGCGGTCGTTCGCCTTGAGCACGTCGATGAGGTAGGCGATGAGGTTTTCGTCGAGCATCAGGCAGTCGCAGAACACCTCGAAGGCGTGCTTGCCCGCGTCGGGATCGGGGGCCGGCTCGTCCGCCTCCCCGGCGGGAGCGGGCGGCTCCTCCGGCTGCGGCGCGCCGCCGAGCGCCATGCGCGCGAAGAGCGCGCGGGCGAAGTCCTCCTCATGGAAGCCGTCGAGCAGGCCGTCCGGCAGCGAGTCGCCCGCAGCATCGGCGCAGCGGCGCACGAAGTCCGGCACGCTGACGTTTTTCAGCGCGGCCTGCAGGCTCATCGCGCGCTCCTCGGGCGTTTCGCCGCTGAGGGCAATGCCCTCGGGCGCGGCGAGTGTACCCTCGCACAGGGCGTTCATGTATTTGAGGTAAAGGTCGCAAAGCTCCATCGTGATGCTCCCAAATTTCAAAAGTGAATACAATGTATCATACCGCGCGGGAAAATGCAAGGGCCGCGCTTGCAAGGAGCGGACGGATATGGTAAAATCAAAATGCTCTCACAATGCGTGAGGAGAGAAAGAAAGGAGGAAACAGGCATGAAGCACAAGCGGAGCCTTGAGGCACTGATCGTCGGCTTTGTGCTGGCCATTGCGGTCAGCTTTTTCAGCACGAAGATAGCGGGAGCTGTGCTCGCTGTGTCGCTTATTCAAATGTTTCTCTTTTACCGTTGCCCGCACTGCGGGTACGGGCTTTACAATGTCTGCGGCATTATGCCGAGCTGCTGTCCCAACTGCGGCGAGGATCTATAAAGCGAAGCCTGCCGCATCCGCGTGAAGGGAGTGTGAGCCATGCGAAGGACCCGCCGCAGCGGCGGATTTTTCCTCTGTCTGCTGCTCAATCTGCTGCTGAATTGGGAGGGCGTCATCCCTGCGGCGCTTTTATTTGCGCTGCACCGGTGGCGCGGCTGGCTGCTCTGGTGGGCGGGGCTCGCGCTCGCGCTGTGGATCGGCGGGCTGATCGTTTGGATGCTCGTCATCGGCTGGGCGAGCGACTGCGGCAGCCGCCGCGACGAGGCGCGGGAGAACAAAAATCCCTATTCCGCCAAGCAGTACCCGAACAGCGGGTCTGCGGCGGACAAAAAGACGGAATAGACAGAACGAAGAAATGCGCGAGCGTCACCGCTCGCGCATTTGCTCAAAGAGGGCAAGATTCTTCCGCAGCCGCTCCTCCTGCGGCGAGCGCTCGACGGCATTCCGGCAGGCATCGGCGGCGTTTTCCGCGTCGCCGAGATGGGCATACGCCAGCGAGAGCAGGTCGTAGGGCAGACTTCCCCAGGCGTCCGCCTCGCAGATGTAGGTGCGCGGACGCTCGGTGATGGCAAGCGCGGCGCGCAGCACATCGACCAGCCCGTACCAGCGCTCCTGCGTGTAGAGGAGCTGCGCGTAGTCCATGTACGGCTCGCGCAGGTGCGGAGCCTCGGCAATGGCGCGGTGCAGCCAGCGCTCCGCCGAATCGTCCTGTTCAAGCGCGCGCAGGCAGCGGGCGATGTAGCGCATCGACGCGCAGCGTTCGTCCGCCCAGACGGCGGAGGGCAGCGTCAGGTGCCGCGCGAGCGTTTCAATGGCCTTCTGCCACTCGCCGCGGAACATATACTCCCGTCCGAGGTAGTGGCAGTTTCGGTCGTTCTGCGGGTCCTCCCGAACGGCCAGCTCCAGCAGCGGCAGGTATTGCCCGCGGGACTTCGTTTCGTCGGGGTGATGGTCGAGCTGCACGCCGGCCGCGTCCACGAAGCGCTCCGCGCCCTCGCCGGTGTAGGAGAGCGTCTCATGCACCGGACTTGCCCAGCGGTAGCAGCCGTTTTTATGAATTTTATCCGCCCAGAACACCATGCCCTCGCTGCCGTCGGGGCGGAAGCTCCAGGTGTAGCGGTAGCGGGCGCGGGTGGTGTCCGGCTGCCATGCGCGCTCCAGCGCGGCGCGCCAGCCGGGGTGGAACTGCTCGTCGAGATCGATGGCGCAGCAGATGTCCGCGTCGGCGGGAATGAGCCCCAGCGACTCGTTCCGCGCCGTGTCGAAGCGCCACGGCGAGACGACCGTCTCGCCCACAATGGCTCCGCGTGCGCGCAGACGCTCCACTGTGTCGTCGCTTGAGCCGGTGTCGAGCACGCAGACATAGTCGGCCTCGGACATTGAGTCCATGAAGCGGTCAACGAACTGCGACTCATTTTTGCAGATGGCGTAAACGCATACCTTCAAAGCGAATATCCCTCCCATGCTATGTAGGCGGCGCGGAATTTCCGCGCCGCGTTGCTTTGCTTCTCTCAGGTGGCGAGCAGACCCGCCGCGCGCAGACTGGCGAGCAGCGCGTTGAGCTGAGCCGCCGTGTTGCCGGGATCGGTGGTGTCTGCGACCGCTGCCGCGGGACTGATCGTCGCCGCAGGGCCGGTGGGGCCGACAGGCCCCTGCGGACCGTCAGCACCGACAGGACCCTGCGGGCCGGTAGGCCCGGTGGGTCCGATGGGACCGGCAGGACCGACAGCACCGGCGGGGCCAGCAGCACCGACCGCGCCGGTCGCGCCGGCGGGACCCTGCGCCCCCTGTGCGCCCTGCGGACCCTGCGGGCCGGCAGGACCCGTGGGACCCTGTGCTCCCTGCGCGCCCGCAGGACCGGCAGGACCCTGCGGGCCTTGCAGACCCTGCACGCCCTGCGGCCCCGTGGGACCGATGGGACCGGGAACGCCCTGAATGCCCTGCACGCCCTGCGGACCGGTCGGCCCGATCACGCCGTAGGGCGGATACGGAGGCGGCGGGGGAGGCGGGAACGGACGCGGGCAGCACTGCTGGTCGCAGCCGCAGCTGCTGCCGCAATTACCCTGATAACGATTGATAGCGATCACCCTCCTTGATTTTTCGGCGGTGTGCCGCCGAAGCGCAGACGATACGCCTGCGTTTCAGTCTATGCGCGAGGACGCAAAAGGGTCCCGCCGTGTACGCGGCGGAACCCTTCGGGAAACGGTATTTCCTTGTGCGCGAGGCTTACAGCGCGGCGCGGAGCGCCTCCACGCGGTCGCACTTCTCCCATGCGACGCCAAGCTCCTCGCGGCCCATGTGACCGTAGGCGGCGAGCTGACGGTAGATCGGGCGGCGCAGGTCAAGGTCGCGGATGATGGCGGTCGGGCGCAGGTCAAAGACCTTCTCGACGGCCTCCTCAAGCTTCGTATCGGCGACTGTGCCGGTGCCGAAGGTCTCGACGAGCACGCTCACGGGATGCGCCACGCCGATGGCGTAGGCGAGCTGCACCTGGCACTTCGACGCAAGACCGGCAGCCACGATGTTCTTGGCGATCCAGCGCGCGGCGTAGGCGGCGGAGCGGTCCACCTTCGTCGGGTCCTTGCCGGAGAAGCAGCCGCCGCCGTGCGGGGCGCTGCCGCCGTAGGTATCGACGATGATCTTGCGGCCCGTCAGACCGCTGTCGCCCTGCGGGCCGCCGATGACAAAACGGCCGGTCGGGTTGACATAAATTTTCGTTTCGCCGTCGAGCAGGCCCGCGGGGATGGTGGGCTTGATGACCAGCTCGATCATATCGCGGCGGATGGTCTCCAGCTCCGCCTCGGGCGCGTGCTGCGTGGAGACGACCACGGTGTCGATGCGCTTGGGCTTGCCGGCTTCGTCGTATTCGACCGTGACCTGCGTCTTGCCGTCGGGACGCAGATAGTCCACAAGACCCTGCTTGCGAACCTCGGTCAGGCGCTTGGCCATCTTGTGCGAGAGTGAGATGGCCAGCGGCATCAGCTCCGGCGTTTCGTCGCAGGCGTAGCCGAACATCATGCCCTGGTCACCTGCGCCGTTGTCGAGGTCGCTCGCGCCGCTTTCCTTGTTCTCATAGGAGTTGTCCACGCCCATGGCGATGTCGCCGCTCTGCTCGTCGATGTTGGTGATGATGCCGCAGGTGTCGCAGTCGAAGCCGTATTTCGCGCGGTCGTAGCCGATCGAGCGGATGACCTCGCGTGCGATCTTGGGGATGTCAACGTAGCAGCTCGTCGTGATCTCGCCCATGATGTGGACAAGGCCGGTGGAGACGGTCGTCTCGCAGGCGACGCGGCCGTTGGGGTCCTTTTCCAGAATGGCGTCGAGCACCGCGTCGGAGATCTGGTCGCAGATCTTGTCGGGATGCCCTTCGGTGACGGACTCGGAGGTGAATAAACGCTTTGCCATGATTCTTCTTTCCTTTCTTTTCTCGCGGGAGCACAAAAAAAGCGCTCGGCCGAATCGGTCGAGTGCGAAAACTTTTTGCTTTCCCTCATCTTTCGATTCGTTCGACGGATTTGGCACCTTGCGCTGCAGGTTGCCGTGGTATCATCGGGCCGTTCCCTCCACCACTCTTGATGAAGTATGAACTTGTCTGGTATTTGCTGAAATTATTCTACCCGGATTCCCATGTGATGTCAACAGATATTTCAAGAATTTGTGCAAATGCTTGACTTTGCCCTTTCTTATGCTACAATAGCCACAGCAAGAAATGCGAGAGTCATCGGAGGACCCGCGGCCGCAGCCGCAGCGGTCGAGAAGATGTCGGATGCGTCCGGTCAAAAAAGGGACCGGATTTTTTTTGCTCATTTTCAAGAGGGGAGAGAGTGTCATGGTATTCAGCAGCGCCAGCTTTCTGATCTTTTTCCTGCCGTGCCTGCTTGTCCTGTATTTCCTTGTGCCGCGGCGCTGCCGCTATCTGAGGAACCTTGTCCTGCTGGCCTTTTCGCTGGCGTTCTATGCCTGCGGCGGGCCGAAATTTCTGCTGCTCATGCTGCTCTCCATCGCCATCAACTACGCCGGCGGGCTGCTGGCGGGACCGGCGCACCGCCCAAGGACGCGGCGGCTCGGCATGACGCTTGCCGTGGTGCTGGGGCTTGCGCTGCTGGGCTGGTTCAAGTACGCGGGCTTCTTCGGTGAGATGCTCCACGCTCTGCTGCCGGTCGTTCCGGTGCCGCAGGTAACGCTGCCCATCGGCATCTCCTTCTTCACCTTTCAGGGCCTGAGCTACGTCATCGACGTGTACCGCGGCGACGCCGCGGTGCAGCGCGATCCGCTCAAGCTCGCGCTTTACATCGCCTTCTTTCCGCAGCTCGTCGCCGGTCCCATCGTGCGCTACACCACCGTCGCGGAGGAGATCGACGAGCGGCATGAGTCCGTCTCCGAATTCTCCGCCGGCGCGGTGCGCTTCCTCTTCGGCCTCGGCAAGAAGATGCTGCTGGCGAACGCCGTGGCGCGGATCGCGGATGCGGCCTTTGCCGCCGTTATGCCCTCGGTGCTCTTCGCGTGGCTGGGCGCGGTGGCGTACACCTTCCAGATCTACTTCGATTTCTCCGCCTATTCCGATATGGCCATCGGCCTCGGGCGAATGTTCGGCTTCCACTTTTTGGAGAATTTCAATTACCCCTATGTCGCGCGGAGCGTCACGGAGTTCTGGCGGCGCTGGCACATTTCACTTTCCACATGGTTCCGCGACTATGTGTATATCCCGCTCGGCGGAAACCGCTGCTCGAGGGCGCGCAATGTGTGGAACCTCTTCGTCGTCTGGTTCCTGACCGGAATGTGGCACGGCGCGAGCTGGAATTTCATCGCCTGGGGGCTTTGGTTCTTTGTGCTGCTCGTGGGGGAAAAGCTCCTCTGGGGCAAGGCTCTGGAGCGTCTGCCGTCGCTCGTGCGCCACGCCTACGCGATGGTGCTGGTCGTATTCAGCTGGGTGCTCTTCCGCGCCGAGACGCTCACGGCTGCGGCGGCTTACTTCGCCGCCATGTTCGGCAGCAGCGGCGTGTGGTGCGGCAGCCGCGTCGTCTATTACGCGCTGGAGTTCTGGCCGGAGCTGCTGTGCTGCTGCATCGCCGCGCTGCCGGTGAAGCAATGGCTGGAGACGGCGCTTCAAAAGCGGGACGCCGCGCCCGCCCGCGCCGTGCTGACGTGGGGGCCGAAGCTCGCGGCGATGACGCTGCTGGCGTGCTCATACTGCAAGCTCGTTACGGGATCGTTCAATCCCTTCATCTACTTCCGGTTCTGAGAGGAGGCGCCGACATGAAAAAATTCAGCGAGTGGGTGATGGCCCTGCTCTTTTCCGGCACGCTCCTGGTCCTGATGGCCGCGACCATCCTGCTGCCGAAGGAGCGCTACTCCTACTACGAAAACCGCAACCTCTCCGCCTTCCCCGAGATCAGCGTCGAGAGCGTCGCGAGCGGAAAGGTCTTCGGCGAGCTGGAGACCATGTTCTGCGACTACGCTGCCTGGCGCACCGCCGCGCTTCGCGCGGTGACCTGGTGCGACCTGAATCTTTTTCACCGTCCTGTGGTGAACGAGGTCGTCGTCACGCCCGACGCGCTGCTCGAGGAGCTTTACACCATGCCCGACACCGCCGAGGATATCGTGCGCGAGGCCGACGCCGTGGCGGCGGACAACGCCGCGCTGCGCGATCAGATCGAGGCCTACGGGGGATACTACTGCTATCTCGCCGTGCCCTGCCAGTACGCCTACTACGAGGACGAGTACCCCGCCTACCTCGAAAACCGCGCCGCCTACACCGCCGCGGAGCGCGCGGCGCTCCGCGAGGCCATGGAGGCGCGGGGCATCGCCTATGTGGACATGGGCGAGATCTTTGATGCCGAGGGCCATCTGCCGGAGTTCAGCTCAAAGGTGGACAACCACTACGGCCTGCGCGGTGCGTATGTGACCTACCGTGCGGCGGCGGAACGGCTCGCGGCGGACGGCTGCGCGCTCCGCGTTCCCGAGGAGGGGACGGACGTGACCTTCTCCGCGCTGCCCAATCCCTACATGGGCTCGCGTACGCGCAAGCTGCTCGGCCTGCGCGGCAACGATGAAAAGCTCCTCACGGCCTCGTTCGCCGAGGACATCCCCTTCACCCGCTTCGATAACGGCGCGGCGGCGGAGGCCACGGTCTACGCGCTTCCGGGCAGCGACGCTGAGCCGCTGACCTACGGCCTCTACATGGGCGGCGACATTGCTGAGACGGTCATCCAAACCGACCGCCCCGAGCTTCCCAACGCCCTGATCTTCGGCGACAGCTTCACCAATCCGGTGGAGTGCCTTGCCTACTACAGCTTCAACGAGCTGCGCTCGGTCGACCTGCGCCACTACACGGCGCAGAGCCTGAGCGACTACATCGCGGCCTATCAGCCAGACGTGGTGCTGTGTGTCCGCGACTATCAGAGTCTTCTCCTGCGGGAGTTCAACGGAGATTTCTTCAGTTAACTGCCGCAAAAGCCGGACAGAAAGGAGGCAGAACGCCTTGCGGATCACGCTTTCTGATCATTTTACCTACCAAAAGCTTCTGCGCTTCACGATGCCCAGCATCGTCATGATGATCGTCACCTCGGTCTACAGCATCGTGGACGGCTTCTTTGTTTCCAACTGCGTGGGCAAGAACGCCTTTGCCGCGCTCAACCTCATCTTCCCCGTGCTCATGGCGCTCTCCGCCTTCGGCTTCATGGTCGGCACCGGCGGCAGCGCCCTCATCGCCAAGACCCTCGGCGAGGGAAAGACGAAGGAGGCGAACGGCATCTTCTCGATGCTCGTCGCGATCCTGGCGGTCGGCGGCGCGGTGCTCGCCGCGGTCTTCTTCGTGTTCATCCGGCCGATCTCCTATGCCGTCGGCGCGACGGAGCTGACCATCGACGACTGCGTGCTCTATGGGCGCATCCTGCTCGTCTCGCTGCCGCTCTTCATGCTGCAAAACAGCTTTCAGAGCTTCCTTGCCACGGCGGAAAAACCGGGCTTCGGGCTGAAGGTGACGGTGTTCGCGGGCTTGACGAACGTGGTGCTCGACTTCCTGCTCGTCTATGTCCTTCCGTTCGGACTTGCGGGCGCGGCGCTCGCCACCGCCCTTTCGCAGGCGGTCGGTGCGGCCATTCCGCTCGCCTACTTCCTGCGCGAGAACGACACGCCGCTGCGGCTCGGACGGCCGTGCTTTGACCTGCGTGCGCTTTGGCGGGCCTGCTGCAACGGCGCGAGCGAGATGGTCAGCAATCTTTCCGGCTCGCTTGTCGGCATTCTCTACAACATTCAGCTCATGGCGATCGCGCGTGAGAACGGCGTGAGCGCCTACGGCGTTCTGATGTACGTCGACTTCATCTTCAAGGCGTTTTTCTTCGGCTATTCCATCGCCGTCACGCCGGTCGTCGGCTACCACTACGGCGCACAAAACCATGCGGAGCTCAAAAGCCTCCTGCGCAAGAGCCTGATCATCACCGTGCTCGTGAGCCTCGTCATGACCGGCGCTTCCGTGACCCTTGCCGGCCCTATCGCCGACCTCTTTGTGGGCTACGACGCGGCGCTGCACGATATGACGGTCAACGCCCTGCGCATCTACTCCGTCTCGTTCCTCGTCTTCGGCTTCAACATCTTCGGCTCGGCGTTCTTCACCGGGTTGAACGACGGCACGGACAGCGCGCTCATTTCGTTCCTGCGGACGCTGGTGTTTCAGGTCGCGGCGATCTTGCTGCTGCCGAGGTGGCTGGACATCAACGGCATCTGGCTCGCCGTCACCGCAGCGGAATCGCTCACGCTGCTCGTCACCGTTTCGCTCCTTGCCGCGAAGCGGAGAAAATATCACTACTGAGCCGAAAAATTCCCGCCGCGCGGCGGGAATTTTCACCGAATTTATAATTTGGTCATGATTTTTCCCCTGCTATGGGGTACAATGCAGGATAAGCTATTTTCACGATCGGAGGGATCGACCTTGAATTCTCTGCGCCGCCGCATCGACCGCTTCTGCGTGCTGCATCCGAACTTCGGCATTCCGAACCTGATGCTCTACATCGTCATCGGCAATATCGCCTTCTACCTGCTCTCCCTGTTCTCCACACTTGACGGAGGCTCCTTTTACTCCATTCTCAGCTTCAGCTGGGCGGGGCTCAAGCAGGGGCAGCTCTGGCGGCTGCTGTCCTTCAGCTTTTTGCCGACGGACACGAGGCCCTTCTGGCTGCTGGTGAGCTGCTATTTCTATTACTGGATCGGCTCGACGCTCGAGCGCGAGTGGGGTACGGCGAAGTTCACCATCTACTACCTCAGCGGCGTGCTGCTCACGGCGCTCGGCGCGGTCATCACGAGCCTGATCACCGGATACGACTGGCAGGTGGCGGGCGCGACCTATGTGAATTTCGCTATGTTCTTCGCCTTCGCCACGCTCTATCCCGACGCGCAGGTGCTGCTGTTCTTCTTCATTCCGGTCAAGATCAAGTGGATGGCCATTCTGGATGCGTGCTACTTCGCGTACATCATCTTCTTCTGCGCCGCCTCCCGCTATTGGATCGGCGTGGTGCTGCCGCTCGTGGCGCTGCTGAACTTCTTCGTGTTCTTCGCGCCGGAGCTGGGGCGCTTTGTCAAGCGGGAGCAGACGCGGACCAAGCAGGCGGCGCACTTCCACAACACCGTCCGCCAGACGCAGCGCGAGCAGCAGAGTCAGGGCTACCGCCACAAGTGCGCGGTCTGCGGCCGCACCGACGTCACGAATCCGGAGCTGCAGTTCCGCTACTGCTCGAAGTGCGCGGGCTATCACTGCTTCTGCTCCGACCACATTTTCAACCACGTCCACTTTACGGACGAAAATCCCTGAGGAGGCATTGTTATGGCATTGACCAGAGAGCAGGCATGGGACCTGCTCAACGAGTACAACAAGGGTGAATTTCATCTCAAGCACGGCCAGATCGTCGGCGACGTGATGCGCTGGTACGCAAATGAACTGGGCTACGGCGACGAGGCCGACTTCTGGGAGACCGTAGGTCTCCTGCACGACCTTGACTTTGAGATGTATCCCGACGAACACTGCATCAAATCGCAGGAGATCATGCGGGAAAAGGGACTGGATGAGCGCCTGATCCGCGCGACCGCCAGCCACGGCTACGGCCTGCATTTCGACGGCCTGCCCGAGCCGCAGCACGAGATGGAGAAGGTCCTCTTCGCCGCCGACGAGCTGACCGGCCTCATCGGCGCGGTCGCCCTCATGCGTCCGAGCAAGAGCGTGGACGACCTTGAGGTCAAGTCCGTCAAGAAGAAGTACAAGGACAAGAAGTTCGCCGCCGGCTGCTCGCGCGAGGTCATCGAGTGCGGCGCGGAGATGCTCGGCTGGGATCTCGATACCCTCATCGAGCGCACCATCCTCGCCATGCGCGCGAGCGAGCACGTCGATTGACACGAAAAAAAGCGGAGACCGCACTGCGCTGCGGTCTCCGCTTTTTTTTATGCGCTTTTTCAGTAGGGGCAGGGGAACGCGGAGAATACCGCGTGGCGGTTCATCGTGGTAAAGGGGTAGCCGTAATAAGTCTCGCTTCCGGGAACAGGCACAAAATCGCCGGTTTCGTCATTCCATTCCCGACGGGTGATGGTCTGCATGATCTCGCCGCTATCGCCGTTCCACGCGACCAGATAGCTCTCGGTGTCGATGGTGATGTCGCTGCCGCGGTCGGCACACGCCGCGTAGAGCGCGCCGTCGGACTCCACAAAGCGGCCTGTGGCGAGCCATTCGTCGGCAAGCTCCGCGCTGACGTGCTCGCACAGCAGCGCACGCAGCTCGTCGAGCGTGTTCACGTCGCCCAGCGTGACGCGGGCGAGGGGAAGACCGTCCACCGTGATGCCGGGCGCGCCGCTGTCCACGGGCGGGGTGGTCATGTTGAACCACGACCAGAGCGTTTTGGTGGTGTAATAGTCCGCAATGATGATCTCGTCCTGCGGCACATCGAGCAGTGACTGCGTGTGCGCGTCGAGCGCGTTGTAGAAGTGGCTGTAGGGGATCTCGAAGGTCTGCGGCCCCGAGGCGTAGGGCCCGAGGACATAGGCGTCGAAGTTGACGGTCATGCCGCTGCCGCTGAAATAAAAGTGCGCGTTGGAGGAGAGGTCATAAACGTAGGAGTAGAAATCATCGTAGAGGTAATCGTCCAGTCCCTCTTCGTAGATCCTGTTCACGATCTCCGAGGCGAGCGTATCGACCAGCGTTTTGCCGAGTGCACTGTCGGTGGAGGACTGCGCGTTGAGCGCGTCGAGCGTCAGAAATTCGCCGGTGGTGAGATCGAAGCTCCAGGTGAGGGTGGAGGTGTTCGGATGCGCGCCGCCGTAGAAGGCGTAGGCATTGGCAAGCACGCTGATGAGCCCGTCGGTCTGGTAGACGACCTCGCCGAGCAGTTCATCCTCGTAGTAGATGTACTCAAAGGACATGGAGTCACTGCCGTAATGGTCGCGCGCCTCCTGAGCCAGCTCCGACTCGTTGGAGAGCACCGCGGCGTAGCAGCGCTCCATCTCGGCGTTGAAGGCGTCGCGCACGGCAACCGCCGCGCTCTGTGTGGCTGCGGCGCCGGGTTCATAGAGCGCGCCGTCGGCGGTGCGAAGCTCAAGCTGCGGCAGCTCATAATTTGTGTGCAGCAGGAGCGTGCCGTCGTCGGCAGTGTAGGTCGATTCATGGGTGAGCGGCGTGCCGACGGCGAAGGTCAGCTCCGGCGTCTCCGGCTGGGAGGGCTTTGGAGCATCGGGACCGGTCGGATCGCCGTTGCCGCCGCAGGCGGTCAGCGACAGCAAGAGCGAAAGCGTCAGCAGGGAGGCGAACAGTTTTTTCATGGTGAGTCTCCTTTCTGAATGCCGGTCAGAGAATGACCGGGTCGGTCGTCCATGCGCTGCCGGGCTTCGCCGCGGCAAGGGACGGATAGGCCAAAGTATATTGCTCCTCCGCGCGGGCGGTCAGGGCGAAGAGCCGCTGCGCGGCCGCGTCCAGCCGCCGCACGTCCGCGCTCCTCGTGAGGACGGGCGCGGCGGCGGTCGTTTTCATGCATCGAAGCACCTCGCGCCCGCGCGAATTGCACGCCAGCACGCGCAGGTAGGGCACGCGCTGCGGGATATCCTCCGGCGTGACGCCGAGGTAAGCGGCGAGCAGCAGCCGCCGCAGCCGCGCGTAGGCGTAGCGCTTGGACTTCGCCGCGGCGAGAATGCCGTCGATCGTCGTCTCGCGCTGCACGGCGTCGTAGAAGCGGTGGTAAAGCCCCTCGCCGCCGCCATCGAAGGGGGCGAAGTCCTCCTCGCGCATCGCGCGCAGACGGGCGAGGATCGCACGCTCGGCGTTTGCCATCGTCACCGGCGCGCGGCCCGCCGCGCGTTCGCGCGCGCAGATCGCCGCGCTCTCCGGCGTGAGAAATTCGTCGGCGCACGCGCCGTTTATGAGCAGCTCGCGGATGCGGCTCGCGGAGGCGAAGCCCTCTGCCGCGCCGCCGTCGTGCCTGACGCCCCTTCGCGGCAGCGCCAGCGGCATCAGCGCGGCGGCCTGCCGCGCGATGGCCTTGCAGTATTCCACGCCCAGAATGTCGTTCGGCTGCGCGAGGACGGCGGCCTTCTCACCGAGCAGCTTGCGTGCGGCGGCTTCGCGCGCTGCGGCGAAGGAGACGCCCTCCTGTAAGCCCTGACGCAGATACGCGGCAAAGGACTCCGATTCGAGCGCCGCCGCCACGGCTTTCAGCGTTTCCGTGTCGCCGCATTCGCTGCCGAAGACCAGCGTGTCCACCGCGCCGGTCGCCGCCAGCACGCCCACGCCGCCCGCGGCGAAGCCCTCGGCAGACGCGATCGCCCACGGCAGCGGCAGCTCGAGCACGAGGTCGGCACCGCCGCGCACGGCGGCCTCCGCGCGTGCGTGCGTCCGCATGACGGCAAAATCGCCCCGCTGGACGAAGCTGCCGCTCATGGCGCAGACGACGGCGGTCTCCGCGCCGAGACGGCGGCGCAGCTCGCCGATCTGCCAGGCGTGGCCGCGATGGAATGGATTATACTCACTTATGATACCAGCAGTCCGCATAAAAATCATCTCAAAATGGTTACAATTTTGGCTCCTGCAAAAAAATTTATGTTGTCATCACGGAAATTTTTGCTATAATAAAAGGCGTATGTATTGGTCCGTTGGACAAATTCCCGCAATTCCCATCTCTATCTTACCTGAAATTGGGGCACATTGCAAGACGCCGCCCCCTGGAAAACGGAGGAAACAACATGAATGTTCTGGTCATCAACGCAGGAAGCTCTTCCCTGAAGTATCAGCTTCTCAATCCCGCCACCGGCGCGCTGCTCGCCAAGGGCCTTTGCGAGCGCATCGGCATCGACGGCAAGTTCACCTACAAGCCCCAGCTCGAGGGCAAGGAGGCCATCAAGGCCGCCGACGTCGCCATGCCCACCCACAACGAAGCCATCGCGGCTGTTCTGAACGCCCTCGTGGACGAGAAGAACGGTGTCATCGGCTCCATGAAGGAGATCGACGCGGTCGGTCACCGCGTGGTCCACGGTGGCGAGAAGTTCGCCAAGTCCGTTGTCATCACCGACGAGGTCATGGCCGCCATCGAGGAGTGCAATCCCCTCGCGCCTCTGCACAATCCCGCCAACATCATCGGCATCAAGGCCTGCCAGCAGCTCATGCCCGGCGTGCCCATGGTCGCCGTGTTCGACACCGCCTTCCATCAGACGATGCCTCCTGTGGCCTACACCTATGCCATTCCCTATGAGTATTACGAGAACGACAAGGTCCGCCGCTACGGCTTCCACGGCACCAGCCACAAGTATGTGGCCTCCCGCGCCGCCGATATGCTCGGCAAGCCCATCGAGAGCCTGAAGCTCATCTCCTGCCACCTCGGCAACGGCTCCTCCGTCACCGCTGTGGACGGCGGCAAGAGCGTGGAGACCTCCATGGGCTTTACGCCCCTCGCCGGCCTGCCCATGGGCACCCGCGCGGGCGACATCGACGCCGGTATTCTGGAGTACCTGATGAACAAGTACGGCTACTCCATCGGTGAGATGCTGAACATCCTCAACAAGAAGTCCGGTATGGAGGGCATCTCCGGCGTTTCCTCCGACTTCCGCGATCTGGAGGAGGGCGCTGAGAAGGGCAACGGGCGCTGCGCGCTTGCCCGTGAGAAGTTCGCCTATGAGGTCAAGAAGCTCATCGGCGCGTATGCCGCCGTCATGGGCGGCGTGGACGCCATCATCTTCACCGCCGGTGTCGGTGAGAACGACGCGCTCGAGCGTATGCAGATCGCGTCCGGTCTGGAGTACATGGGCGTGAAGATGGACGAGGACGCCAACAACGTCCGCGGCGAGGAGCGCGTGATCTCCGCCACGGATTCCAAGGTCAAGGTCCTGCTCATCCCCACCAACGAAGAGCTGATGATCGCCATGGATACCGCCTCCCTCGTCGGCTGAGGCAAAAAGCAAGCGGAATAAAAGGAAGCAGATGCAAAGCATCTGCTTCCTTTTTGCGTTATTCCGCAGCCTCCGGCCGCGGCTTATCCCACGGGAGAGGGAGCCTCTGCACAAGCCCGATGAGCTGGCCCGAAATGAGCACGGTCAGCAGCGAGTAGCCGATGCGCCGCAGCGGGATGTAGGTCAGCGACAGGCCGAGCACCACCAGATCGGTGGAGAGATAGGCCCATTGGATGCCCATGCCCGTGACGTGCGCGATGCACATGGCGAGTGCGTCGTCGCCGCCGGAGGCGCCGCCCGCGCGCACGGAAAGTCCCGCGCCGACGCCGACGAACAGCGCGCCGACCACGGCGGCGAGCAGCGGCATTTCGGCCAGCTGCGGCCAGAGCGGCGGGAACAGCTCGTAGAGCTTGTAGGGCAGCGAGAAGCCCACGGTCGCGATGAGCGAGTAGGCAATGAAGCTGCGGCCCAGCAGCCGCCAGCCCCAGCCGTAGCACAGCAGGTTCAGCACAAAGCCGGAGACGGCAGGAGAGAGGGAAAACCAATGGTCGAGCAGCAGCGTCGCGCCGAGCACGCCGCCCTCGGTGATGCCGGAGACGGAGTGGACGTGGTAGAGACCGAACGCCAGGAACGCGCTGGAGAAAAACGCCATGCAGCAGCGCCAGCGCTCCAGGCCGCGCATGGTGGCGCGGCACTCGTTCCAGAGGCCGCGCAGGGAGGGGGAAGACAAGCTAAAACCTCGCGATCTGTTGTGGATTTGGCGGCTCAGGCGGTTGTTTCACGCACAAAGCCTTCGGGGTAAACGGTGAAGTCGTACACCGTGCCGTCCTCGGGGACGGCGAGAGAGCCGTCCCGTAAGCTGAGAAAGGGCTGGTAGATGATGGCTGTGCCGTCCGCGGCGGTGACGGTGACCTGCGTGTTCGGCATGATGTCGCTCTCGTTGGCGATGAGATACACCGGCGCAGCACCGCTGCCGTGATAGAGGAGCTCGCCGGCCTCGGGCAGCTCCGCGCCCTCGTTGAGCCAGCCGTATTCGTTCACGGCGACGTCCGCATTTTCATCAGCGGGGACGATGCAGTAGATGTCCCAGCCGCCGGGGGCGATGACCTGCTCCGCGGGGATCTCACGCAGGAAGGGATAGGCGGTGAGACAGTCCGCGCCCTCGAGCAGGGCGGTCAGGTCGGTATCCGTCTCGCCGTTGGTCGAGCCGAGGTAGGCACAGCCGAGCACCGCGCCCGCGGCGCGGATGGTCTCGCGCAGGTCGGCGAGCGACTGCTCCGCCTCGCTCGGCGCAGGGGGATCGGGAGTATCGGGGGTGTCGGGCTGCTCGACCGGCGGCTGCGCGGTGGGGTCCTCCGCCGGCTTTTTCCCGCCGCAGGCGGTGAGGGTGAGCAGCAGCAACGCGCTGAGCAGCGCGCAAAGGATTCGTTTCATGGGAGATGTTTTCCTTTCGGGGATTCAGAATTTTCCGCCGGAGTGCGAGAAGCCGCCGGAGTTGACGGTCGTGCCGCCGGAGAAGCTCGGGCCGCTGTCGTGGTCGTCGGACTCCGTCTTGATGGGCGTGCGCACCTCGGTGGTGTGGGTGAAGCGGTCCTCACGCGCGGTGATCTCGGCGCCGCCGGAGACGGTGTAGCGCGCGGCCTCGGTCGCGCGGCGCACGCTCTTGAGCTGACGCTTATAGATCGCGCAGACGATGAACGCCACGATCAGGCCGAGGGGCAGACCGAACCGGAAGGCCATGAGGGCGGCAAAGAAAAGCGTATCCCCAAAGCTCAGCGGTTCATATTCCTCCTCGGTTTCGTCGGACGGCTCCACGTCGATGGGGGCGCCGTTGGCGTTGGTCTCGAGGTAGCGGCCGCACACGGCGATGTAGTCCGCGAAGCCGCCGTACCAGTCGTCCTCACGGAAATTGTCGAGGAACTCGTCCTGCATGATGTACTTGCCGTAGTCGGTGAAGGCGGCGTTGGCGGTGTCGCCGTGGGCGAGCATCTGGAAATCGCGCTCGGCCATGCTCAGCGCGAGCATGATGCCGTTGCTGTCGTAGGAGGCGGCAAGCCCGAGCGCATCCCATGCGTATTCGGTGAAGGCGGCCATGCCGGTCTCGCCGGTCTCCGTGACCGCGTCGGGGTCAATGTAGTCCGCCATGTCGTCGACGGTCACGACGTACACGCCGCAGCCGTACTGCTCGCTCACCGCCGCAGCCGCCTCGTTGAGCGCGGCGCATTCGTCCGTGGAGAGAATGTCGGCGTCGTCGTAAACATAGACGTCCGCATCCGCCGCGGCGGACACGCTCAGCGACAGCGCGAGGACGAGGGCGAAGAGCAGGGAAGCATATTTCTTCATCATCATGCCACCTCCTTACAGGCTCAGGAGCAGTCCGGCAGCCATCACGCCCAGCATACAAAGACCGGTGATGGCGGCGAAATGCTTCCAGTACAGTCCCTTGTCGAGCGGCAGGTCGCCGACGAGCTTGCCGGTCTGGCCGTTCATGGCGAAGAGAAAGCTCTTGCCGTTCCACTTCGTGCTCAGCAGCCACACGGGCATGAGCGCATAGTGGACCTTGCCGCGGTGGAGCGTGACGTTTCGGCTTTCGACCGTGCAGGAGGTGTAGTCGCCGCGGGCGTCCTGCTCCATCAGCTCCACGGCGCTCGTTTCGCAGCGGCTGTCCGCGCGATCAGCGCAGTCCTGCACGGAAACGTCGTATTTGTCGGCGAGGAAGCCGGGCAGATACGCCGTGGAAAAGGGCTTGAGCTCCTTGTAGTCGAAGGGCTCGATGGCGTCCATGTGGTCGTCAGGCATCTTGCTCGAGGCGTCTACCGGCACGCGCTCGAACCGCACCGTGCCCGCGCGGCGCACATCGTAATGGTTCGTGACGGTCACGTTTTCACGGGCGGTGGAGTAGCCGCTCACCTTGGTGCCGTGGCAGCGGACATCGACCTCCGCGCTGCCGTCGTAGAGCCAGAAGGGGACGTAGACGCCCTTGACCTCCTCGATGTGGTTCTCATTGGAGAACGCCTTCGGCAGCAGCTTCTTGCCGCCGTAGTGCTTTTTGAGCGCCGCGACCGCGGCGGCCTTATCCAGCTTGAAGGGCAGCACATAGTCGGGCTTGAGCGCGCCGCTGAACTGCCCAGGCACGATGGTGTTGTTGCCGCAGTAGGGGCAGGAGGTCGCGCTGGTCGTCTCATCGCAGATCAGCTCTGCGCCGCAGCTCGGGCAGGAATAGACGCGCAGCTTTTCCGCGTCCGCGCCCCAGTCGCTGCCGGAGGCGGCAGTCCATTCGCTGTCCGCCGCGGCCTGCTCCTCCGCCTGACGGAACGCGCCGGCGGCCTGCGCGTCCTTCTCGGCGTAGAGCTTTTCGATCTCCGCGACCTCGTAGCTCGAGCCGCAGAAGTCGCATTGGAGCTTGCCGGTCGCGCTGTCGAAGCGCAGCGGGCCGGTGCAGGCGGGACACTTGTAGTTGGTCACCTGATTTGCCATGCTTTTTCTCCTTTTTCAGACTTGTCATAAGGTCGGCAGGAGCCTGCCGCGCAGCGCGGCAGGCCCGATCATACCGTTTTATCGTTTGTGGATCGCTCAGGCTCTGGGCTTGCCGCAGTTGGAGCAGAATTTGCCCTTGTTCACGGTGCCGCAGTCGCACGTCCACTCGCCCGCGGGCGCGGGCTTGCCGCAGTTCGAGCAGAACTTGCCCGTGTTCTTCGCGCCGCATTCGCAGGTCCATTCATTCGCCGGAGCGGGGGCGGGCTTGCCGCAGTTCGCGCAGAATTTGCCCATGTTGCCCGCCTGTCCGCAGGAGCAGGTCCAGCCTGCCGCAGCGGGAGCCGCCTGCGCCTGCGCCGCCTGCTGCTGCGCGCCCTGCTGATAGAGGG
>ERZ826220.1701-NODE-1701-length-20972-cov-3.955634_pt1 | contig 20972 bp, 12 predicted proteins | sample MGYA00519927_ERZ826220 | MGnify/ENA primary metagenome ERZ826220 (study PRJEB31778, sample SAMEA3449225) | human gut metagenome | biome: human gut; feature: human-associated habitat; material: faeces | place: United Kingdom | collected 2010/2012 ... | reverse complement strand
CTCCGGGGGCACCATCGCCCTGATGATGGACTGGCGCATCGCCCTGGTGGTCTGGGGCGGCTTCCTGGTGCTGGCCATCCTGACGCGGTGGGTCTCCCTGGGCTCCATCTGGGCTGGGGCCTCCTTCCCCTTTGCCACCTGGTTCGTCTACCACGACGCGGCCGTCACCCTGCTGGCCATTTTCATCGGCGCGCTGGTGGTGTGGAAGCACCGGGGCAATCTCAAGCGCATCCTCAGGGGCGAGGAGTCCAAGTTCAGCCTGCACCGAAAAAAGACTTGACCAAAGGAGGTCTCTATCCATGAAAATCGCGGTCATGGGCAGCGGCGGCTGGGGCACGGCCCTGGCGCTGGTGCTGCTGGAGAACGGCCACGACGTGACGCTGTGGTCCTATTCCGAGGAGGAGTCCCGCACCCTGAGGGAGAAGCGGGAAAACCCCATGCTCAAGGGCGTGCCCCTGCCTGAGACGCTGGCGCTGACCTCCGATTCCGCCTGTGTGAAGGGCTGTAAGGTTGTGGTGCTTGCCACTCCGTCCTTCGCCGTGCGCGCCACAACCCGCGCGCTGGTCCCCATGCTGGAGGAGGGGGCGGTCCTGGTCTGCGTATCCAAGGGCATTGAAAAGGATACCCTGTTCACCATGACGGAGATCCTGGCCGATGAGCTGGGCAAAGAGGGCGGCCCCAAGGGGGTGCGTCTGGTGGCCCTGAGCGGTCCCACCCACGCTGAGGAGGTGGCGATCGACCTGCCCACCACCATCGTTTCGGCCAGCAAGGATATGGAAGCGGCCAGATTCGTGCAGACGGTGTTCACCAACAACGTCATGCGTGTGTACACCAATGAGGACATCAAGGGCGTGGAACTCAGCGGTGCCATGAAGAATGTCATTGCGCTGGGCGTGGGCATCTCCACCGGCCTGGGCTATGGCGACAACGCCCGTGCCGCCCTCATCACCCGCGGCATTGCCGAGCTTGCCCGGCTGGGCGTGGCCATGGGCTGCAATGTCCATACCTTTGCCGGTCTGGCCGGCATCGGTGACCTGATCGTGACCGCCACCAGTATGCACAGCCGCAACAACCGGGCCGGCATCCTCATCGGCAAGGGTGAGACCCCGGAGCAGGCCGTGAAGGAGGTGGGTATGGTGGTCGAGGGCATGAACGCCCTGCCCGCCGCGCTGGAGCTTGCCGCCAAGTATCAGGTGGAAATGCCCATCGTCCAGACCGTGAACGCTGTTGTGAACAAGGGCATGAGCGCCGCCGAGGCGGTGCGCTCCCTGATGGACCGTGACCCCAAGAACGAGCTGCCCCAGAGTTACGAAAAGTAATATTTTTTTCATCGAGAGGGACGACCCTCTCCGTCATTGCCTCGCAATGCCACCTCTCCCGAGGGGAGAGGTTTGGTGCTGTACTTTACGGCATCAAAAAAGCTCCCCCTTTCGGGGGAGCTGGCAAAGACGCAGGCTTTGATGGAGAGGGTTGTTCCTCTTTCATTTTACTGCTGGGCCTCGATGGCCTTGACGATCTTGTCGGCGATGTACTTGTGGCCGGAGACGGTGGGGTGGCCATCCAGCTCAGTCTGAGCAAAGGGGATGGAAACGTAGGTGGCACCGTAAACATCGGCCAGCTGCTTTTCGTAGTTGTTCAGCTTGCTGAAGTAGTTGCTCCAGCTGGGCAGCAGGGGCACAGGGTTGGTGGCACCGATGATCAGGATCTGGGCATCAGGGTTCAGCTCCTTGACGGTCGCCACGATCTGGCGCAGGTTGCTGCTGCTTTCGGGATAAGCGTTCTCGCAGATCTTGTTCATGCCGGAGAAGAACAGGTTCCAGACGGCATCTTTCTCGCTGCGGGTCAGGCTGAGCTTTTTCAGGCTCTCGTTCAGTGCGTCCTCGGTTTCCTTGCTGCTGCCGCGCAGGTTGCCGCTGAGCACGATGGAAGCCAGGTCCTCACTTTTCCAGTTAGTGGCCTCACCAAAAGAGACCACGGTGGGCACAAAAGCATCATTGGAGCCCAGCTGGATGGAGATAACATCGGCACTTTTGATGTAATCTACAAACTCGGGGTAATTGTACTGGCAGCCGGAGAGGGTGTTCATCTCGGCCATGGTGCCGGTCTTGACCAGCTCCAGCATATCCTTGCTCATCACGCCGGGCAGGCCCAGATTGATGGCATGATCCCGGTCGAGGTTCAGGCTTTTGCCCACCTGACCCACATAGCAGGCCTCGGGGTAACCCTTGAAGTTGAAGGAAACGTCCACGCCCATCAAGTTATGTGCATATTGAACGGTAGTCAGGCCGATGCCGACGCAGATGCTGTCGCCCAGGGCAACATAGGTGATGGAGTTGGGCTCCTTCTCTTCTTCGGTGCTGCTGGAGGTGAAGAAACAGTTCTCCTCCTCTGCAGCGGTCTGTTCAGTGGTCAGAGCGGGGTCTGCGCTCTCTTCCGGGGCGGCTGCAAAGGCCGGAACGCTCAGGACAGAGAACAGCATGGCGGCCGAGAGGGCCAGGCCAATCAGTTTCTTTTTCATGGTGTCGTCACGAATCCTTTCCAATATGTATTATTCTGCTTAATAATCGCGGGGAGTGATCTCTTCTTCCAGCTTGCGATAATCAAATTTAGCGGCCAGTGTCAGGGGCATTTCGGGGATGATCTTGTACCCCACGGGCTGGACATATTCGGGCAGCTCCTCAATGCAGAGCTGGCGCAGCTCCTTGATGATCTGCTTGCGCTTGGCGGCGGGAACCGCAGGGTCAAGCACCAGATAGACAAAAGGCAGGCGGCCCTGCACATAATCCTTGTCGGCGCAGCCCACCACAGAGCACTGATGCACGGCGGGATGCTGGCTGACCACATTTTCGATCATGGAGGGGAACACCTTGAAGCCATCGTGGCGGATGATGAGCCGCTTGATCCGGCTGTCCAGATAGACAAAGCCGTCCTCGTCCAGATAGCCGATGTCACCGGTGTGCACCCAGACCCGGCCATCTGCATGGGTGCGCAGGATGGCGGCGGTCTCGGCAGGCTTGTTGTAGTAACCCTTCATAACGCCGGGGCCGGAGATGCACAGCTCACCCCGCTGGCCGATGGGCAGCTCCGTGTCGGTGCCCGGCTCAAAGGCGGCCACCAGCGTGCTGACCAGTGGCAGGCCCACGCTGCCGGGCTTGTTGTTCCGACCAGCAGCAGCGGTGGCAGCAGAGGATGCCTCGGTCATGCCGTAGCCCTTGGCGATGGGGAATTCCACGTTGTGAGCGGCCAGGAAGTCGTTGACCGTCTGTTCGGCACCCCGGGCGATGGCATCGCCGCCCGCGGCATAGTTGCGGATGAAGGAGAGATCCTTGTTCTGCAGCTTGGGGTCAACAGCCAGCTGCTGGTAGTGGGAGGGCACGCCGAACATGTGTTCGGGCTTGTACTTCCAGATCAGGCTGCCCAGCTTATTGGAGTCGAGGTTGGGGATGATGACCACCTTGATGCCCAGCGTCAGCGGCAGATGTACGCCGCAGGCAAAGCCGTAGGCAATGAAGGGGGGCATGATGTTCAGCAGGGACTGGCCCTTGGAGAACAGCGTGTCGCAGGCAGAGAACTGCATGGCGATGCCGTTGAAGTTGTTATCGGTCAGCATCACGCCCTTGGGGGAGCCGGTGGTGCCGCCGGTGTGCACCACCACGCAGGCGTGCTCCGGGTCATAGGGTTCTGCGGCAATGCTCTCGTCTTTCCCGGCAGCAAGGAACTGCTTCCAGTGGATGACGTTGGAATGGTACTTGTTCTTGTCGAGATTCTTGACCTTGTAACCCAGCGCCAGAGGCAGCGGCAGGGAGTCGGCCGGGGAGAGCACCACCACATGCTCCACATGGGTGCGCTTGGCAGCCTGATGGCAGCGCTCATACACCACATTCAGGCAGATCAGCAGGTGGGAATCCACCTCTTCAATGTACTCGCGGATGCCCTCCACACTGTAACGGGGATCCACCAGGTTCAGAGTCGCGCCGATCATGTCGGCGGCATAGAACGCAAAGATGATCTCCGGGGTCATCACGCTGACCACCGTGGCGATATCGCCTTTTTTCAGGCCCACGGCCCGCAGGGCTGCTGCCGTCTTTTTGACGTTGACGATAAAATCAGCGTAGGTGAACTTGCGGCCATAGTATTCCAGTGCGGTCTCGCCCAGCCGATTCTTGTTCTGCCGGCAGACGAGCTCAAACGCCGTGCAGGCGGGCATGGTCTGGTCAATGTACTTCTGATCGTAGAATTTCAGCCAGGGACGTGCCTGGGAAGCATAGATCGGGGTGTTGGATGTTGTCATAAATTGTCCTTTGTCCTTTGAGCAGTCACTGCACCCGCAGCCGGGGCAGCCAGATTCAATGGGGTCTTAAATTTCGTCCGTTTGTTAAAAACAACACAATACGTACAAGAGCTATTGTAGTAGAGCAGGGTGGAAATGTCAAGAAACAAAGGGCGAACTTTGCCAAAAAACGCAAGAGAAAGTTTACATTTCAGCCAGCCAGTCTTTGGCCTCCTGCTCGCTGCAGAGCACCCAGTGGCTGGGGCGCAGCTCCCGCCACTGGGGGGCCTCCTGCGTGTAATCGTGCATGGCGGGGTCGTAGACCAGCAGCTTTTTCTTCCGCTCCAGCCTGGGGTTGGGCATGGGGATGGCGGAGAGCAGGCTGCGGGTGTAGGGGTGGATGGCATGGGTCACCAGCTCTTCCGCATCGGCCAGCTCCACGATATCGCCCTTGTGGATGACGGCGATGCGGTCCGAAATGTACCGCATGACCGAGAGGTCGTGGGCGATGAACAGGTAGGTGATGCCGCGCTCCTTCTGCAGATGACGCAGCAGGTTGAGCACCTGGGCGCGGATGGACATATCCAGAGCCGAGATGGGCTCGTCGGCAATGATGAACTCAGGCTCCACGATCAGGGCGCGGGCAATGCCGATGCGCTGGCGCTGGCCGCCGGAGAACTCATGCGGGAAACGGGAAGCGAATTCAGGCAGCAGGCCCACATCCAGCAGTGCCTGCCGGACCTTTTCCTCCCGCTGGGCGGCGGTCAGGTCGGGCCGGACATTCTGCAGGCCCTCGCCCACGATGTAGCTGACCTTGGCACGCTCGTTCAAGGAGGACTGCGGGTCCTGGAAGATCATCTGGATCTCCTTGATGACCTGCTGGTCCAGCTGGCGGGAGATCTTGCCGTTGATCTTCTGGCCCTTGTACAGAACCTCGCCGCCCGAGGTGGGCAGGATGCGCATGATGGCGCGGCCGATGGTGGTCTTGCCGGAGCCGGATTCGCCCACCAGACCAAAGGTCTCGCCCTTGTAAATTTCAAAGTTGGCACGGTTCACGGCCTTGAAGGCCTTGTGGCCGGAGCCGTAGGTCACCTCGAGGTCCTTGACCTCAAGCAGGACCTGCCGGGGCGAAGCCTCTCCATCTTGCTGGCGCAAGACCGTTTTTTCGCTCGAACACTCCGCCGGGGTGTTCGCTGCTTCGCAAACGCGAACGTCACGATTTTCAGGCATCCTGCATCCCCTCCTCTTTCAACAGTTTGACGGCGGCAGGCGGTTCCACCTTGGGGGCCCGGGGGTCCAGCAGCCAGGTCTTGGCCTTGTGGGTGGGGCTGACCGTAAAGTAGGGCGGGCGCTTGACAAAGTCGATCTTCAGCGCCTGGGGGTTGCGGGGGGCAAAGGCATCGCCGTGGATCTCGGTGAACAGATTCGGGGGTGTGCCCTGAATGTTGAACAGATCCTCGCCTTTGATGCCCATCTGGGGCATACTGGACAGCAGCGCCCAGGTGTAGGGGTGGCGGGGGTCGTAGTAGATCTCATCGGAGGTACCGATCTCCACGATGTCACCTGCGTACATGACGGCCACCCGGTCGGCGATGTTGGCCACCACGCCCAGATCGTGGGTGATGAGGACGATGGTCAGGTTGTACTTGACCTGCATCTCCTTGAGCAGCTGCAGGATCTGGGCCTGAATGGTCACATCCAGTGCGGTGGTGGGCTCGTCGCAGATCAGGATCTGCGGGCGGCAGGCCGCTGCAATGGCAATGACGACACGCTGACGCATACCGCCGGAGAACTCGTGGGGGTACTGCTCGTACCGACGCTCGGGGTCGGGGATACCCACCTTGCCCAGCATCTCGATGGCAGCCTTTTTGGCTTCCTCGCCCTTCAGACCCTGGTGATGCTCAATGCTCTCCTGGATCTGCTTGCCGATCTTCTTCAGCGGGTTCAGGCTGGTCATAGGGTCCTGCATGACCATGGCGATCTTCTTGCCGCGGACACCCAGCCAATCCTTCTCGGTGAACTTGGTCATATCGCGGCCTTCGTACATGATGGAGCCGCCGGTAATCATACCGTTGGCATCCAGCATACCCACAAAGGTCTTGGTGAATACGGACTTGCCCGAACCGGACTCGCCCACGATGGCAAGGGTCTCGCCTTCGTACAGGTCCAGCGAGCACTTGCGAATGGCGTTCAGCTTGCGGCCGCGCAGGCTAAAAGTGATCTCCACGTCTTTGGCAGAGATAATCGGTTGTCTATCCATTTACGTCTCTCTCCAATCTATCAAACGTGGTTGCGCGGATCAGCCGCATCCGACAAAGCGTTGCCCATGATATAGAAGGAAATGGAAATGATGGACACGATGGATGCAGGGAAAACCAGCAGGTACGGATAATCCAGGAAGAAGCCGCGCACCTTGCTCAGGATCAGGCCCAGAGAAGGCGTGTCGATGCCCAGGCCCAGGCCCAGGTAGGACAGCGTGGATTCCAGATTGATGGTGCCCGGGATGGACAGTGCCATACGCAGGATGATAACGGAGACCAGATACGGCAGGATGTTCTTGGTCAGCACGCGCCACAGCGGGGTGCCCAGGCAGCGGGACGCGAGGTTGTACTCGCGGTCACGGAACATGAACACCATGTTGCGGACGCGGCGGGCCATGACCAGCCAGCCGATGGCGATCATCGAGACGGCCATGATGGTGAAGCTCTGGCCGACGACCAGTGCGATCAGGGTCATGTAGATGATGTAAGGCACATTGTCGATGAGGTTGTACAGCTCGGTGAAGAAGCGGTCCAGCTTACGGACATAGCCCCAGATCAGGCCGATGATGACGCCGAGGATGCTCTCGCCCACGGCAACGATGAGAGCCAGACGGATGGACACCTGAGTGGCGTACCACACCTGACACCAGTAGTCGCGGCCAAGGTTGTCGGTGCCGAACCAGTATTCGCTGTTGGGCTTCCGGAAGGCCAGAGAGGAATCCGTCACCAGCGTCTGATAATCGTACTTGCCGATGGCCAGTGCGATGAAGGAGAAGATGACGAGGAACAGGAACAGGAACAGGCAGACGACAGCAGCCTTGTGCTTGAGGAAGTTCTGGATGACAGAACCCCAGTAGCTGTAGTTGGAGTAGCCGACACGCTCGGCTTCCTCCGGAGAGTAATCGACGAAGTAGAACAGTTCGTCCTGCTTCTTGCCCTCAAAATCAGATGCTTTAGCCATCAGCGTGCGGCCTCCTTTCCGGTCAGAGTAATGCGCGGGTCAACCAGCATCATCAGCACGTCGCCCAGGAAAACACCCACGATGCCCAGTGCAGCGTAGAGGATGACCAGAGTCTGGACGACGTTCAGGTCATAGCGCTGGATGGCGTCGGTCAGCAGGGGACCCATGCCGGGAACGGAGAAGAACCGCTCCATCAGCAGAGAGCCGCCGACCGTCAGCAGGATGGACTGGGGGATATACTGCACCATGGGGACCATGGCGTTGCGCAGCACGTGCTTGAACATGATCTCGCTGGAGCTCAGGCCCTTCACGCGGGCCAGCTTGATATAATCGCGGGTCAGCTCGTCCACCATGTAGCGGCGGGTCCACAGAGCGTAGCCTGCGATAGACGCCAGCGACAAGCAGACGATGGGCAGCACGCTGGACGGGCCGACATTACGGGTGGAGTACAGCGTGGGGAAACCCAGGTATTTGGAGCCGAAGACCAGCACCAGCGAATAGGAGACCAGAGAAGGCACAGCGTTGACGAAAACGGTGTAGGCCGTGCCGATCCAGTCAAAGACTTTGTCCTTGAAGGCGGTCTGCAGGATGCCCAGCATGATGCCCACCAGCAGAGAGATGCCGGCGGAGATCAGGCCGAGGCGCATGGAGACGCCGAATTTCTTGCCGATCACCTTCACGACGGAAGCGCCATTCTGGATGCGGCGGGAAGTGCCGAAGTCCAGATGGAGCAGGTCATTGTAGAAGTGCAGCAGCTGGGTGCCGATGGGGTCGGTCAGACCGGCGGCTTCCAGCGCGGCGTATTTCTGCTCTTCGGTAAACTTCATGAGCTGTTCTTCCGTGAAGTAGTAGTCCGTAGGCAGGCAGCGCATCAGCAAAAAGACGATGGTTGCGATCAATAAGATCGTGACGAGCGACTGAGCCAGCCGCTTGACGGTGTATTTTAACATGATAACCAAACCTTTATAAAATAATCATCAGGCTTTGGTTGCTGCATTGAAAGCAGCGGAGAAAGCCTCGTACTCCTCGGTGGTGTAGCCGTCGCCCTGACGGGTCTCCCAGTTGACGGCCTTGTAGTTGCAGGGACCGTACATGGCGTTGATCTTGGTGTACTCGTTGACGTGGGTCAGGCACCAGAGCACCTCGTACAGGCAGGGGATGCACAGTGCGTTGTTCAGCATGGAAGCCTCAGCCTTTGCGAATGCGGCATAGCGTGCATCGGTATCGGTGACGATAGCCTTTGCCTCGGTGACCAGATCGGTGAACTCCTGGTAATCAGCCAGCAGGTCCTTCTGGTAATCCTTCGGGTCGGCCTCGACGGCTGCGATCCAGGAGGTGGTCTGAGCGTAGTAAGCGTTGTCGTCGCTCAGGACTTCCTGACCCAGGAAGTTGACGGGGTCACCGAAGTCAGCGCCCCAGCCGTTCTGCAGGATGGAGTGCAGCTGGACGTTACGGACTTCCTTATAAAGAGAAGAGACGTAGGTGCCGATGTCCAGCACGACGAAGTCATCGCCCAGGCTCTCGGAGAAGCACTGCTTCAGAACGGTGGCGGTATCCAGAGCAGTGGTGTCGCCGCTCTGGATGTAGTGGTAGCAGTGGACGGGGAAGGTGACGCCAATAGCGCTCAGCTCTTCCATGGCCTGCTTCTTCAGGTCAGCGATGTCGCCGCCGTTGTCGCGGAGGCGGATCATGGTCTTGCCGTCGTAAGCCTGACTGTCGAAGCCCATCTCCTTGGCGACCAGAGTGGTGTACTCCTCACCCTTGGTGTTGTAGCAGACACCGGGCATGGTGTAGTAGTCGTTCTCGCACTTCAGGGGGTTGATCTTGTTGGTGCGGGCGTAGTAGTTGGTGAAGTCGATGCCCTTGTAGAAGCACTGACGGAATGCGCGGTTGGAAACAGCCTTGTTCCAGTTCTCGTCCAGATTGCCGTTCTCATCCTTGCGCTGGAAGTTCAGGTGCATCTGGAAGCTGAACTTGGTGGGGCGCTTCTCGCACAGGAACTTGTTGTGCTCGTTGTTGGAATCGGAGGTGATGGTGGTCAGGTTGGACTCGGTCAGGTCGATGTTATCGACCTCGCCGTTCTCGTACAGCTGCAGGCCCATGGACAGGTCGGGGATCATGGTGATGGTGTGATGCTCGAAACGGGTGCAGTCGTTTGCAGCGTAGTAGTTGGGGTTGGGGATGAAGCTCTTGGTGTTCTGCTGGATGTACTCCTCGATGAGGTACGGACCATTGTACCACATGGTGGAGTAATCGCAGGAGCGGAAGCCATCGATGCCCAGCTCCTTGATGAGGTCCTCAGAGGCGGGGTAGAAGCTGTTGTAAGCAGCGACAGTGTCGAAGTAGGGGCAGGGGTTCTTGCAGGTGAAGACCAGAGTGTAGTCGTCCGGTGCCTCGACGCCGACACCAGCAGCCAGCATATCCTCGTAGGTCATGTCAGCAGCAGCGTCGCCCTTGTCCTTGGTCAGGTCGTAGTACTCAGCAGCGCCCACGACGGTCTCAGAGGGCATGGAGGTGTTGAAGGCCTCGTTCTTGAGCGCGTTCAGGACCCACTCAAGACCCACGAGGAAGTCCTTGGAGGTCAGGTGAGACTTGACCTCGCCGTTGACGTCGCACCAATCGACATTGTCGCGCAGGTGGAAGGTCCAGACGGTGGAGTCCTCGTTGTGCTCCCAGCTGGATGCGATGGCGGGCACTGCCTTGCCGTAGCAGTCGAAGCTCAGCAGGCCGTCCCAGCAGTTGGTGGTGACGTTCAGGTCGGAAGCGGACTGGCTGTACAGGAAGTTCCAGGTCTCCAGCTCACGGTTGGCAGTTTCGAAGGAGACGTAATCGGTGATGGCGTCGGCTGCAGGTGCAGCTGCGCCGGAGGCAGCACCGGAGGTGCTGGCAGCAGTGCTGCTGGAAGAACCACCGCAAGCGGCCAGGATGCTTGCAGCGCCCACGACGCCGGAAGCCTTGAGGAAGCTGCGGCGGCTGATGGAATGAGACTCAAAATTTGCGTTCATTGTGTTTTCCTCCCAATTATTCTTTCGTGTCTCGGCTCTATGGCGCAGGGTACCTTGCCCTGCCGATTTCCCACTCCTACGAGATTATCTGCCCCTCTGTATTACCAGAGAATACAAAAGAGCGCAGAAACAGACCCCTCTGTCTGTGTCTGTGCTCCTCCCGTAAAATCCTTAACACGACATATATTGTACCATCGAAATAAATGGTTGTCAATGGAATGGAAATCGCTTTTTCTTCTAAAAGAAAGCCGTACCCTGCATAGAGATGAAATAAATTTACTTTACTGTGATGAAGAGTGACGAAAATAAGATAAACAGGCCCAAAAACAAAACAACGGGAGCTGTTCTTGGGTTAAGAACAGCTCCCGTGTGTGGGATACGGGCCGGAAGCAGGAACTCCCGGCGGAAAAGAGTTAAGAAAAAGTTAAGATTTTGCGGCGTCGAAAGCCTTGGCAAATTCCTCGTACTGAGCGGTGGTGTAGGCGTCCTCGCTGGTCTCCCAGTTGACGTACTTGAAGTTGCAGGGGCCGAACATGGCGTTGATCTTGGTGTACTCGTTGACGTGGGTCAGGCACCAGCGGACATCGTAGTAGCAGGGGACGGCCAGCGAGTTGTTGATCATGTAGGCCTCGGCCTTTGCGAAAGCCTCATAGCGGGCGTCGGTGTCGTCCACGATGGCGTTGGCCGCGTTAACCAGGTCGGTGAACTGTTCGAACTCGTCTACCAGCTCCTTCTGGTAATCGGCGGGATCCTCCGCCACCAGCTGGATGTTGGAGTAGTTGACGGCGTAGTAGGCGTTGGAGTCGTGCAGGATCTCCTGACCCACAAAGTTGACGGGGTCGCCGAAGTCTGCGCCCCAGCCGTTGATGACGAAGCCGTGGAGCTTGGGGATGCGGACTTCCTTTGCAAGGCTGGAAACATAGGTGCCGAGGTCCAGCTGGATGAAGTCGTCGCCGAAGCTGTCGGTGAAGCACTGCTTCAGAACAGTGGCGTTGTCCTGAGCCACGGTGTTGCCGGCCACGAAGAAGAAGGGAGCCTTGACCGGGAAGGTGACGCCGATGGCGGTCAGCTCATCCATAGCCTGCTTCTTGAGGGCGGCGATGGAGTCGGCAGTGGACTTGCGCAGATGGACCATGGTCTCGCCGTCATACTTCTCGCCGTCGATGCCCAGCTCCTTGGCCACCAGATCAACATAATCGGTGCCTTTGGAGTTGTAGCAGACGCCCTTCATGGTGTAGTAGTTGTTCTCACACTTGAGGGGATTGATCTTGTTGAAGCGTGCATAGTAGGGAATGAGGTTCAGGCCCTCCTGGAAGCAGCGGCGGAATGCCCGGTTGGCCACGGCCTTGTTCCAGTTCTCGTTGGGGGTGCCGTCGGTGTTGAGGCAGTAGAAGTTGAAATGGAAGTCGTAGGCGTACTTGGTGGGGCGCTTCTCACAGAGCTGGTCGTTGTAGGCGTTGGAAGTGTCGGAGGTGATGGTGGTCAGGGTGCTCTCGCTCAGCTCCAGCTCGTCCAGCTCACGGTTCTGATACAGCTGGTAGCCGACGGTCAGGTCGGTGATCATGCTCAGGGACACGCGCTCGAAGCGGCTGCACTCGTCAGCTGCATAATAATGAGGGTTCGGGATGAACCGCTTGGAGTTGTCGGAGACGAATTCCTCGATGAGATAGGGGCCGCAGCACCACTGCTGGGTGTAGTCCACGCCGCGGAAGCCCTCGACGCCCAGCTTTTCCACCAGAGCCGGGGGTGCCGGATAGCAGCAGACGTAGGAAGCCACGGTGTCGAAGTAGGGGCAGGGATTTATGCAGGTGTAGACGACGGTGTAATCATCCGGCGCGTCGATGCCGACGCCTGCGGCCAGCATATCGTCGTAGGTCAGGGCCGCGGCGGCTGCGTCGTCCATCGCATAGGTCTTGTCGTAGTAATCGGCGGCGCCCACGACGGTGGTGGAGGGCATGGAGGTGTTGGCGGCCTGATTTTTCTTTGCGTTCAGCACCCACTCGAAGCCTACGAGGAAGTCTTTGCTGGTCAGGTGGTCCTGCACCTCGCCGTTCATGTCCACCCAGTCCACATCGTCACGGAGGTGGAAAGTCCAGACAGTGGAGTCCTCGTTGTGCTCCCAGCTCTTAGCCAGAGCCGGCACCGGCTTGCCGTAGTTGTCGAAGCTGACAAGACCGTCGATGATGTTGGTCGTCACGTTGAAGTCGATGGCCTGCTGGCTGTAGAGCATATTCCAGCTCTCGATCTCACGGCCAGAAGTCTCGTAAGTAAACAGCTCGCTCAGGCCCTTGCCGGAAGCAGCTGCACCGGAAGAAGCCGACGAAGCACTGGCTGCGGTGCTGGAAGAAGAGCCGCCGCAGGCAGCCAGCAGACTGGCTGCGCCAACAGCGCCGGCACCCTTGAGGAAGCTGCGGCGGGTGATGGTGTGAGACTCAAAATCGTGGTACATATTCTTTCCCTCCTGTAATGATTGGTACGGCTCTGCGTTTCCCAAATCCCTATCCTGTCCATACTACTTTACCTAAAAAGGGTACAAAAAGGGCGCAGAGACAGATTTTATTGATCTGTTTCTGCGCCATTGCAGAACCCGTATCGATTGCAAATATTCTATCATCCCACAGGCGGGAAGTCAAGAAAAACCACTCTGGTACGGATTGAATCTTATTGATTCAGCCAACACATAAAAATGAAAAGATTTCATGTGTTGGCTGAAATAGAATGACTTTTGTGCTTGCTTAGCCCTGAATAGCAGCGTCGAAAGCCTTGGCAAACTGCTCGTACTGGACGGTGGTATAGGCTTCCTCGGAAGTCTCCCAGTTGACAGCCTTGTAGTTGCAGCCGCCGTACATGGCGTTGATCTTGCTGTACTCGTTGGCGTGGGTCAGAGACCATGCGATGTCGTAGTAGGTGGGGCTGACCAGCACGTTCTCCAGCATATAGGCCTCAGCCTTGGCGAAGGCCTCGTAGCGGGCGTCGGTGTCGTTGACGATGGCGTTGGCGGCATTGACCAGATCGGTGTACTGCTCGAAAGCATCCATGAGGTCCTTCTGGTAGTCGGCAGGAGCCTCAGCCACCCGGGCGATGTTGGAGTAGTAGTGTGAGTAGAAAGCATTGTCGTCATGGAGGGTCTCCTGACCGAGGAAGTTGACGGGGTCGCCGAAGTCGGCGCTCCAGCCGTTGATGACAAAGCTCTGGAGCTGAGGAGTGCGGACCTCCTGGGTCAGGCTGGAAACGTAGGTCTGGACGTCCAGCTTGATGAAGTCATCGCCGAAGCTGTCGGAGAAGCACTGCTTCAGGATGGTGGCGTTGTCCAGTGCAGAGGTGCTGCTGGCGATGATGAAGTAGGTAGCCTTGACGGGGAAGGTGACGCCGATGGCGCTCAGCTCCTCCATGGCCTGCTTCTTCAGGGCGGAGATGTCGCCGCCGTTGGCACGCAGGCGGATCATGGTCTCGCCGTCGTACTTCTCAGCGTCGAAGCCCATCTCCTTGGCCACCAGAGTGGTGTACTCAGCGCCCTGCGTGTTGTAGCACAGACCCTTCATGGTGTAGTAGTCGTTCTCGCACTTCAGGGGGTTGATCTTGTTGTAGCGGGAGAACCATGCCTTCAGGTTCAGGCCGCGGTAGAAGCACTGACGGAAAGCGGTGTTGGCGATGGCCTTGTTCCAGTTCACATCGGGGGTGCCGTCGGCGTTGTTCTTCTGGTAGTTGAAGTGCATGGCGTAGGCAGAGGGGCGGGCGCGCTTCTCACAGAGCTGGCTGTTGTACTCGTTGTTGGGGTCGGAGGTGATGGTGGTGATGGTGCTCTCGTTCAGGTCGATCTCGTCCAGCTCGCGGTTCTGGTAGAGCTGGAATGCGATGGCCTGATCGGAGATCATGGTCACGGTCAGACGCTCGAAGCGGCTGACGTTGGCAGCATCGTAGTAGTGGGGGTTGGGGATATAGCTCTTGGTGTTGCCCTGGATATACTCCTCGACGATATAGGGGCCGCAGTACCACATATTGGTGTTGTCGCAGCCACGGAAGGTCTCGATGCCCAGCTCGTCGATCAGCACCTGAGAGGCGGGGTAGAAGCTGGTGTAGGAGGCCACGGTATCAAAGTAGGGGCAGGGGTCCTTGCAGGTGAACACCAGAGTGTAGTCGTCGGGAGCCTCGAGGCCCACGCCTGCGTCCAGCATATCCTGATAGCGCAGGTCGGCGGCGGCAGCGCCCATATCCTTGGTCTTCTCGTAGTACTCCTCAGCGCCCACGATGTACAGGGTGGGCATGGAGGTGTTGTTGGCCTCGTTCTTGGAGGCGTTCAGCACCCACTCCAGACCGACCAGAAAATCGGTGGCGGTGATGTGCTCCTTCACCTCGCCGTTGCAGTCCACCCAGTCCACATCGTCGCGCAGGTGGAAGGTCCAGACGGTGGAGTCCTCGTTGGCCTCCCAGCTCGTGGCGATGGCGGGTACCAGCTTGCCGTAGCAGTCGAAGCTCATCAGGCCGTCCCACAGGTTGGTGACGACGTTGGCGTCGCTGAGGGTCTGGCTGTACAGCAGGTTCCAGCTCTCGATCTCACGGTTGGCAGACTCCCAGGAGATATACTCCTTGAGGGGAGTGGCACCGGTAGAGTTGGGGGCTTCCGCGCCGGAAGCGGCCGTGCTGCCGGAGTTGTTGGACTTGCTGCCGCCGCAGGCGGACAACAGGCCGGCGGCACCCACGACGCCTGCGCCCTTCAGGAAGCTGCGGCGGGTGATGTTGCGGGACTCAAAATCGATGTTCATTGAGATACGCTCCTCCGAGATATTGTTTTCCTTTTTTCCTATCCTAAATGCAAAAAACGGCGCGCTCCGGGTGCCAAAAACGCACAAAGCGCCCGGGACCGCACCTTTCGTATTCTAACATTATGGACAAAAGAAGTCAATGACATACAGCGCTGAAATAGAAACAAAATGGTAACGGATGCTTTTTTCTGAAAAATGACGGCAAAAAAACGGTAAAGAATGGAAAGAAGTCGTACTTTTGCAAGACGACGAATGGATACAACGAAAGTTGGAAAACGCAAAGCGGCTATCTTTTTTCATAAAATCATGCTACAATACTACTGAATGAACCCTATATTAAGGAGTACACGAATGAAAAAGCTGGTTTCGATGTATCAAAAATATATGTTCCGCCCCATTCTGTATAAATCTGTCACCCGGGTGTCGGTGGTGGCTGTGCTGATGCTGCTGTGGGACCGCTACGTCAGCGACGGCACGTTTACCATGTGGCAGGCCCCGGCCCTGCTGCTGGGCGTCGTGCTGCTGGCGTGGGCGTGGGTGAACTACCTCCGTCTGGACGGCGTGACCATCCATCATCTGGGCGAAGAGTTTAAGGATATGGGCAAAAAGAAGAAGTTCCACTCCACCAAGTCCATCGTGGACTTTGCCGATGAGCGCATCGTCTCCTTCGAGGAGCTGGAACCGGAAGAGCGCACCTATTGCAGCATGCTCTCGAATCTCATCCTGGGCGGGGCGCTGCTCATCATCGGCCTCATCGCAGGCGCAGTGTGAGGGCAGCGGACATGGCAGAAAAAAGCGAAAAACAGCTGGTGGTGGGCATCCTTGCCCATGTAGACTCCGGCAAGACCACCCTCTCCGAGGCAATGCTCTACCGCGCGGGCAGCATCCGCAAGCTGGGCCGGGTGGATAACAAAGATGCCTTCCTCGACACCGACACGCTGGAAAAGGCGCGTGGGATCACCATCTTTTCCAAGCAGGCCCTGCTGAAAACAGGAAGTACGAGTATCACCCTGCTGGACACCCCCGGCCATGTGGACTTTTCCACCGAGACGGAGCGCACTTTGCAGGTGCTCGACTACGCTGTGCTGGTCATCAGCGGCACCGACGGCGTCCAGAGCCATACCGAGACGCTCTGGCGTCTGCTGCGGCGGTATCATATCCCGACCTTCGTGTTCATCAATAAAATGGACCTGCCCGGCCCGGGCAAAGAGGCGCTGCTGAGCCAGCTTTCCCACCGTCTGGGCGACGGATTCGTGGATTTCGGCGCAGAGCAGGCCGAACGGGACGAGGCACTGGCCCTCTGCGACGAGCGCCTGATGGAAAAGATGCTGGACGCGGGCAGCCTGACGGCGGAGGACATCATCCCGGCCATCGCCCGGCGGCACGTCTTTCCCTGCTGGTTTGGCGTGGCCCTGCAGAGGGAGAATGCTGGCGGACTGCAGGGTGTGGACGAGCTGCTGGCCGGCCTCGACGAATACACCCGCGCCGCCCCGGCGCTGGAAGCTTTCGGTGCGCGGGTGTTCAAAGTCTCGCAGGATGAGCGGGGCGAGCGGCTGACCTGGCTGCGCGTCACCGGCGGTGAGCTGAAAGTCAAAGCCCAGCTCACCGGCGAAGCGGACGGCGAGCCCTGGGCCGAAAAGGCCAACCAGCTGCGGCTTTATTCCGGCGCAAAATATACGCTGGCAGAGGCCATCGGCCCGGGGCAGGTCTGCGCCGTCACCGGACTGACCCGGGCGAAGCCCGGCACCGGCCTCGGGGCCGAGCGGGACAGTGACCTCCCGGTGCTGGAACCTGTCCTGAGCTATCGGGTGTGTCTGCCCGAGGGCGCGGACGTTCATGCCGCATTGGGCAAGCTCCACCGTCTGGAAGAGGAAGAACCTCAGCTCCATGTCGTCTGGAACGAGACGCTGGGCGAGATACACGTCCAGCTCATGGGCGAGATTCAGCTCGAGGTGCTCAAGAGCCTGCTGGCCGAGCGGTACGGGCTGGACGTGGAGTTCGACTCCGGCGGCATATTATATAAGGAAACCATCACCGAGGCCATCGAGGGCGTGGGCCATTATGAACCTCTGCGCCACTATGCCGAGGTGCATCTGAAGCTCGAGCCGCTGCCCCGGGGCAGCGGGATGCAGTTTGCCGTCAACTGCCGGGAGGAAGAGCTGGACAAAAACTGGCAGCGCCTCGTGCTGACCCATCTGGAAGAAAAGCAGCACCTCGGCGTCCTCATCGGCGCGCCGCTGACGGATATGAAGATCACCCTCATCGCGGGCCGCGCCCATCTCAAACATACCGAGGGCGGCGACTTCCGGCAGGCCACCTACCGCGCCGTGCGGCAGGGGCTGATGCTGGCAAAAAGCCAGCTGTTAGAGCCGTGGTATGCCTTCCGGCTGGAAGTGCCGGTGGAGAACATTGGCCGCGCCATGAGCGATATCCAGCGCATGGAGGGCAGCTTTGACCCGCCCGAGACGGCACCGGACGGCCAGACGGCCACCCTCACCGGTTTTGCACCGGTGGCCACCATGCGCAGCTACCCCATGGAGGTGGTCAGCTACACCCGGGGCAGGGGACACCTGAACCTGACGCTGGACGGATACCGCCCCTGCCACAACGCAGCAGAGGTCATCGAGGCAGTGGACTATGAGCCGGAACACGACCTGGACAACCCCGCTGACTCGGTGTTCTGCTCTCACGGTGCGGGCTTTGTGGTGCCGTGGGAGCAGGTGCGCAGCCATATGCACGTGGACAGCGGCTGGGGCCGCACCGCCCCGACGGCAGAAGAAACCGCTGCCCGTCCCCGCCGGATGGCGGCTTACCGCGCCACGCTGGAAGAGGACGCCGAGCTGCTCAAAATTTTCGAGCGCACCTACGGCCCCATCAAGCGGGACCCGCTGGCGGCTTTCCGTCCGGTGCAAAAGACCGAACGCCCGGATTTTGCCGCCGAACAGTGGGAAATTGCCCCGGAGTATCTGCTGGTGGACGGCTACAACATCATCTTTGCGTGGGACGAGCTGAACGCCCTTTCCAAGGAAAGCCTCGACGCCGCCCGCCACCGGCTGATGGACATTCTCTGCAACTATCAGGGCTTCAAAAAGTGCGTCCTCATTCTCGTGTTCGATGCCTACCGTGTGCCGGGCAGTCCCGGCAGCATCGAGCAGTACCACAACATCCACGTCGTCTACACCAAAGAGGCCGAAACGGCGGATATGTTCATCGAGCGCGTCACCCACGAGATCGGCAAAAACCGCCGGGTCCGGGTGGCGACCTCCGACGGCATGGAGCAGGTCATCATTCTGGGTCACGGCGCCCTCCGCGTCTCGGCCCGGATGTTCCACGAAGAGGTGCAGGACGTGGAAAAAGAGATAAGGCGTTGCATTCAGGGGGAGGCGTGAGCATGGCACCCGAAATTACGGCTGAATTTGTCTGGTCACATATTCCAAAACGCCCGAGGGAGAGCAACAAGGGCAGTTTCGGCGCGGTGCTGGCTGTGGCGGGAAGTGCCTGCTACCGCGGTGCGGCGTCGCTGACCGTCGAGGGTGCCCTGCGCACCGGCGCAGGCATCGTCACACTGGCAAGCGTCGAGCCGGTGTTGGCGGCGGTGTCGGCACGCCTGCCGGAATGCTGTCTCTGCCCCTGTGAGCCGGGGGCAGAAGGGGGCATCTCCCCCCAGAGCATCCCCCGCATCCTCCGGCAGAAGGCCACCGTCCTGCTCATCGGGCCGGGACTGGGCTATCTTGCCCAGAGCACGGCCCGTGCCGCCGAGACGCGGACGCTGGTGAAGAAGCTGCTCACCGGATTTTCGGGCAGTGCGGTGCTGGACGCCGATGGCCTCAACGCCGCCGCCAGCCTCATGAACGCGGGTGAGGAACTGCCGCGCCCGGCCAAAGAGCTGATTTTGACGCCCCACCCGGGGGAGATGTCCCGGCTGACGGGGCTTTCGGTGGAGGCCGTTCAGGCCGACCGGGAGGGTGTCGCCCGGCGGTATGCCGCTCAGTGGAATGCGGTGGTGGTGCTGAAAGGGGCGCGGACCGTGGTCGCCGCCCCGGATGGCCGCGTCTGCGTCAACCCCACCGGCAATCCCGGGCTTGCCCGGGGCGGGAGCGGCGATGTGCTGGCCGGTATGATGTCGGCCCTGCTGGCCTGCGGTCTGTCCGCCTGCGAAGCCGCCGCCTGTGCGGTCTGGCTCCACGGTGCCGCCGCTGACCGTGCCGCCCGCCAAAAAGGCGAATACGGGATGCTCCCGCAGGATATTTTCGTACATCTGGGGCAGATGTTTGCGGAAAATGACCGTTGAAATGTGAAAAACAAAATGCAGAATACATAAAATTTTGCACTGATTTCCGTCGATAAACACAAAAGAGGTGTTGAATATGGTTGAAAAGTTGGAAAAAATCATTTCGCAGAGCCAGAACATCGTCTTTTTCGGCGGTGCGGGCGTGTCCACCGAGAGCGGCATCCCGGACTTCCGCAGTGTGGACGGCCTCTACCATCAAAAATACGATTACCCGCCCGAGACGATCTTGAGTCACACCTTCTGGGAAGAGCGCCCCGAGGAGTTCTACCGCTTCTACCGCGATAAGCTCATCGTCAAGGGAGCAAAGCCCAACGCGGCGCATCTGCGTCTGGCGAAGCTCGAGCGGGAAGGCAAGCTGAAAGCCGTCATCACCCAGAACATCGACGGCCTCCATCAGGCGGCAGGCTCCAAGACGGTGTACGAGCTCCACGGCAGCACCCTGCGCAACTACTGCGTCAAGTGCGGCGCGTTCTACGATGTGGACTTTATCGCCAACAGCACCGGTGTGCCGCGCTGCCCCAAATGCGGCGGTATCATCAAGCCGGACGTCGTCCTCTACGAAGAGGGGCTGGATGAGCAGGTGTTGTCCGGCGCTGTCTCGGCCATCCGCCGCGCTGATACCCTCATCATCGGCGGTACCAGCCTTGTGGTCTACCCGGCGGCGGGACTCATCCGGTACTTCCGGGGCGACCACCTCGTGGTCATCAATATGCAGCCTACGAATGCGGACGCCGAGGCCGATCTGTGCATTGCAAAGCCTATCGGACAGGTGCTCAGCGAGGATGTTGTGCTGGACGACTGAATTATAAAAAATAAGAGGCCGCTGCAAGCAACCTCTCCGTCACGGCTTTGCTGTGCCGGAGAGGTCGTACTTTGCAGCAGCCTTTTTATTTTACACTACTATAATATATAAAATCAATCGATCGTCGTCTTCGTCCGTCCAACACCCAGCACGGCGGTGGAGATCTTTTTCCAGCTGTTGCAGCCGCAGACGCCGTCGGCGCGCAGACTGGTGCGCCGCTGGTAGCCCTTGAGGGCTTCTTCCGTCCGGCTGCCGAAGATGCCGTCGATGCGGTTCCCGGTCTGGTAGCCCAGCGTCGAGAGGGCGTCTTGGAGGATCATGACGTAGCAGCCCCGGCTGCCCCGGCGGAGGGTGGGGTAGCCTGCCGTGGTGCCTCTGCAGGCAGGCGTGCCGTAGCGCCGGTCGAAGTGGACCCATGTGGGGGTCTGGCTTAGTGGTTCGACATAGCCCCACGCCCCGGTGGAGCGGGCGGCGTTGTAGATGGCGGTGCGCTGGGTCTGGCTGAGGCTCTGCCCCACGTCGAAGGCCACGCCGGCATAGTGCTGGCTGCGGGTGCCGTGGCCTCCCTCCCAGATGCGGCGGAAGGCGTACCCCACCGGGATGCCCCTGCCGTATTTGC
>ERZ826220.1692-NODE-1692-length-21063-cov-3.945021_pt1 | contig 21063 bp, 19 predicted proteins | sample MGYA00519927_ERZ826220 | MGnify/ENA primary metagenome ERZ826220 (study PRJEB31778, sample SAMEA3449225) | human gut metagenome | biome: human gut; feature: human-associated habitat; material: faeces | place: United Kingdom | collected 2010/2012 ... | reverse complement strand
GGTGTATACCTTCTGGGGACAGATTTTCGCGTTCAGCGCGATGATTACCCTGCCGATTTTGGTCATCTTCCTCGCGTTCCAAAAGCAGTTCGTGCAGTCCGTTGCGATGTCCGGCATCAAGGGATAACGCAAAAAAGAAAGGAGATTCGATTGGCCGTGGAGTATCAATATCTGGGAACCGGCGCGGCGGAGGGCATGCCCGCCACGTTTTGCGCCTGCCCCGTCTGCCTGCGCTCGATGCGGGAGGGCGGAAAGAGCCTGCGCACGCGCGCCTGCACGCTGCTGGGCGACGATGTGCTGATCGATCTCTCGCCGGATATCCACGCGCAGAAGCTGAGATTCGGCCTGCGGCTGGATCGCCTCAAATGCATCGTCTTCACCCATTCGCATCCGGATCATCAGGATATATACGCGCTTCAAAACCGCGGCACGCCGTCCCGCGCGCTTCGCCCGGATGTGCCGGAGGAAGAAAACGTGCTGGATCTATACGGCAATCTGTGGGTGAAAAAGCGCTTCCTTTCGGCCTGCGCCGGTGCGGAACAGGTGAGGGAAGAGCGCTTCCGCTTTCACGAGGTGAAGCCGTTTGAGCCGTTCAAGGCCGCCGGGTATACCTTCTATCCGCTGCGCGCCAACCATCGGCCGATTCAGGTGGAGGATTGCCTGATTTACGCCATTTCGGATGGAAAAACGGCGATGCTGTATGCGAACGACACCGGCGAATTGAGCGAGGAAAACGACGAATATCTGAAAACCACCGGCCTGACATTCTCCGTGGTCAGCATGGATTGCGCGCGCGGAACGCTCAAGGGCGACGGGCACATGGGCTTCGCCGAGGTGCTGCGCCTGCGGGAGCGGCTGAACAAGGCGGGGCTGGGGATGCCGGACAACCAGCAGGTGGTAGAACGCCTGCGGGAAAACGGTGCCGTCACCGGCCGTACCCGCCTGATCGTCAACCATTTTTCCCACAACTGCGGCCAGCTCCACGACGAGCTGGTGGAGGAAGCCGCCCGCTATGGATTTGAGGTGGCCTACGACGGCATGAAGGTCGTCTGCCGCCCCTGACCAGCAAAGGAGAACGAGCCCATGGCGACCATCAAAGAAGTGGCACAGCGCGCCGGCGTTTCGGTGACGACGGTTTCCCGCGTGCTCAACAAACGCGGCTACATCAGCCAGGAAATGCACGACAAAATCTACGCGACGATGGAGGAGCTGAACTATCAGCCCAACGAAGTCGCGCGGTCGTTGACCCGACGCAGAACGAAAATCATCGGTCTGCTGGTGCCTTCTGTCGATGATCCGTACTTTGGCGAGGTCGTCAACCAGCTGATTCTTGCCGCCATGCGGCACGGATGCAAGGTGATGATCTATGCGTCCGACGGCCAGAACGATCGGGCGCTGGAGTATGTCGGGATGCTCAAGGCCAATCAGGTGGACGGCATCATCATCAGTCTGCGTTCCCGCGAGCTCGACGCGCTGCTCGATGACAACCTTCCGGTCGTTTCCTTCGAGCGCATCAAGGTCGGCCGATTGCCGACGGTGCTTTGCGACAACCACATGGGCGGCCGCATGGCGGCGGAGGAACTGCTCGCCAGCGGAAGCAAGCGCCCGGTGATGATCGCGGCCGTGCACGACAAGCTGCTCCCGGCGTATGACCGATTCGTGGGCTTTTGCAGCGTCATGCGTGAGCATGGGCTGGAAGAACGCATTTTTGAAACCAAGGAGAACGACAGCCTGCACGGCGATTATTCCAAATTGGCCGGACAGGTGCTCGATACGTTCCCGGATGCGGACGGCGTGTTCTGCACCAGCGACCGGATTGCGGCTTCCGTCGTGCGCTGCGCGGCGGCAAGCGGGCGGCGCGTGCCGGAAGATCTCCGCGTGATCGGCTTTAACGACAATTATCTGGCGGCCTGCCTGTGCCCGCCGCTGACCAGCATCCGCCAGCCGATTCCGGAGATGTGCGAAATGGCGATAGAGTGTTTGATTAAACAGATTCACGGCGAAAAAGTGCCGGTTGATATGGTGTTTCCTGTGACGTTGAGCGCGAGAGAAAGCACGCGCGGCCCGAAGGGCGAGGAGGAAAAAAGACCATGATTCAGCGATTTGAGCGCTGCCTGCCGGAAGAGGTGGGTATTCCCAGCGAAGCGATTGACGCATTTCTGGATGAGCTGGAAAACGGCGGCTTTACCCAGATGCACGGCCTGATGATTATGCGTCACGGCAAGGTCTGCGCGGAGGGGTGGTGGGCGCCGTTTGCGCCCGGCCTGCACCACTGCGACCATTCCCTGAGCAAAACCTACACCGCGACGGCCATCGGTCTGGCGGAGTATCAGGGGCTGCTCAAGCTGAGCGACAGGGTATGCGATATCCTGCCGGACAAGATGCCTGCGCAGATGAGCGACAGGCTTTCAAGGCTGACCGTCCGCGATTTGCTGGTGATGGGCGACGGCTCGGAGGAAGAGGAAACGACCTATCCGGCAGATTGGCTGGAGCGGTATTTCGCCCGACCGATTACCCACGAACCCGGCACGTTCTGGCGCTATAATTCCCACACGACGGCGGTGCTGTCCGCGATCATCGAGCGGCTGACGGGCGGGAGCATGCTGGATTATCTGGCCAAGAACCTGTTCGATTTGATCGGCATTGACGCGCAAAACGTCATGTGCCGCCGCGGCGCGGACGGCACTTGTCTGGGCGGCATGGGCATGTTCACCACGACGGAAGACAATCTGCGCCTGATGAAGCTGTATCTGAACGGCGGCGTCTGGAACGGTGTGCGCCTGCTGAGCGAAACCTTTGTGCACGACGCGACCACCGAGCGGATGGACACGTGGCCTGCGCACGCGCACACGCCGTATATTTACGATAACTGCGTGGGCTACGGCTACCAAATCTGGATGTGCAGGCCGGAAGGCTCGTACCGCGCGGATGGCGCGTTCGGCCAGTTCTCCGTCGTCGTGCCGTCGCTGGATTTGATCGTCTCCATCAACGAGGCAGGTTTCCTCGGCGAACTGATGGGGCATGCGGATCTGCATCTGCTCAAGGAAGGGGAGAATCACCCGATCCACGGGCCGCAGGCGACGCTCAACGCGCTGTTTGACATTCTTGTGCCGCAGATTCATGCCGATGTGGAAACGCTGCCCGCGGGCAGGGCGGCTTCCATGCTGAAAGAGCGCCTGAGCCGTTTGGCCGTGCCGCATCCGTATCCGAACGGCGCGGATTTCTCCGCGCACGATTTGGATGTAACGCTTGTCCCGAAGGAGGGAAAACTGTCCTTCGGTGTGCTCTATTCCAGACGCAAGCAGCGCATCGCGTATCCCGGCGCGGACAAAATGCGCCTGCGCGCGCACGACGGCAAGCTCGAAATCACATGGACGGAGGATGGCGAGCAGCGCGCGCTGACGGCGGATCTGCAGGGCGCGCGCACGGCGGGCGAGCTGGTCTACCGCTATGATCGCGAAATCATCACAAAGACGAGCAGCAGCGCGTGGTGGGACGAGCAGGGGCGGCTTCAAATGTCCGTCCTGTGGGTGGAATCCGAGGCGGAAAACCGCTATATGTTCACGTTTGACGGCGACGAGGTGCGCGTGGATAAATGGTTCACCTTCGGCACGTTCAAGGGGCTTGAAAAGGACGAGTGCGTGTATCGCCGCGCATGAGAAAGGAATGAGCCGATGGAAGAACTGTACAATGGGATCAGGCTGCCGGATGTCTGGCCGCCGAGGAACATGGATGACATGTCTTTGAGCGAGCTGCCCGTTCCGTATCTGGAAAACCGGCCGGATGTGGCGCTGATCGACGTGGGGCGGCAGCTGTTCGTCGATGACTTTCTGATCGAGGAAAACTGGCTGGAAAAGCGCTTTCATCAGGCTGTGCTGGATGAAACGCCCGTGCTTGCGCCCGAAACGCCGATGGAGTGGAACAAGGGCGTTGCACCCGTCGCCGCGCCGTTTACCGACGGCTGCTGGTATGATCCCGCGGACGGCGTGTATCGGCTGTATTACCACGCCGGCTGGTTTGACGGAACGGCGCTGGCGGTTTCCGCCGACGGGCGGCATTTCACGCGGAAGATGCTGGATAATCAGGTGGGCACCAACCGCATTTTTGTGCCCAAGCCCGGCTGGCAGCGGGACGGTTCCTGCGTGTGGCTCGATCAGGAGACCGAGCATCCGGAGGAACGCTATAAGATGTTCCACTATTTCAGAACGCCGGAGGGCGACGTGGCGCAGGTGGCCGTCAGCGCGGACGGCATGCACTTTGGCGATCCGGTGACGACGGGGCTTTGCGGCGACAATACGTCGTTTTTCTACAATCCCTTCCGAAAAAAATGGGTATTTTCCATTCGCACGGGTCTGCCTTCGACCCCATGGTACAGCCGCGGCCGCAGCTACTACGAGTGCGACCGCTTCATGGAGGGCGCGTCGTGGGCGAATGACCAGATTGCCTTCTGGCAGCGCTGCGACGTGCGCGACCTGCGCGAGAGCGAGCCGGGCACGATTTACAACAAAAATCTGCCGCCGCAGCTCTATCACCTGAACTGCGTGGGCTATGAGAGCGTCATGCTCGGCCTGTTTGCCATCATCAAGGGATTCGATCAGGCGCATAACGCCGTCTGCGAAAACAGTGGCGTGCCCAAACACATTGATCTCCATGCGGGCTTCAGCCGCGACGGTTTCCATTTCAGCCGCGATAACCGAAGCCCGTTCATCCGCTGCACGGATCGGCCGGGCTCGTGGGCGCGCGGCTACCTGCATGCCTGCGGCGGGCTGTGCCTTGTCTCGCCGGAGGAGCTGGCTTTCCCGATTGCGGGATTCAGCGGCGCGTCTTCGGCGGAAAACGGAAATCTGTACAGCGGCGCGGCGACCGGCTTTGCGCGGCTTCGCCGGGACGGTTTCGCGTCGCTCCATGCCAACGGAACGAGGCAGTTCATGCTGACCCGCAAGATGCGCTTTGAGGAAGGGCGGCTGCTGTTCATCAACGCGAACGCGGCGGAGGGCTTTGTCCGCGCGCAGATTGAAGACGAGGAAGGGCGGCCGATTCCCGGCTATTCCTTTGCGGATTGCGTGCCGATGATTGCCGACAGCACAAAGCGCCAGCTCGTCTTCCGCGGCGGCGACCTTTCCGCGCTTCGGGGACGGGTTTTCAGGATTCGGTTTGAACTGATTGCGGCGGATCTGTTCGCTTTCTGGATTGCCGGGGACGAGCAGGGACATTCCGGCGGGTATGTCGCGGCGGGCGGCAGCGCCTATCCGGGGTCGAAGGATGAGTAAGCGGGAGGAACGAAATGTGAAGGCCATCATGGTCATGTATGATTCGCTATGCAGGCGATATCTGCCTAATTACGGATGCGATTGCACATCGATGCCCAATTTTGAGCGGCTGAGCGAAAAGACGGTGACGTTTGATAACTGCTATGTAGGCAGCATGCCCTGTATGCCGGCACGGCGTGAAATCCACACAGGACGGTATAACTTCCTGCATCGAAGCTGGGGGCCGATTGAGCCATATGATGATTCCATGCCGGAAATTCTGAAACAGAATGGCGTATATACGCATTTGGCTTCGGATCATTATCACTATTGGGAAGACGGCGGCGCAACGTATCATAACCGCTACTCAACGTGGACGTGTTCGCGTGGGCAGGAGGGAGATCCATGGAAGGCAGATTTAAACCCGTCTATCCATGCGGAGGTGCTGCTTGATCAGTTGGAAGCGCCTGATCCAGACCCCGTGCGCCCTATTCATCATCAGGACGCGGTTAACCGAAAATATATTCGGACGATGGAGGATTTTCCGCAGGCCAAGACCTTTTCGGCCGGACTTGAATTTTTGAAAACGAACTGGAAGTATGACAACTGGTTTCTGCAAATTGAAACCTTTGATCCGCATGAACCGTTTTTTGCCTCCGAGGAATTCAAAAAACGTTATCCGCATGTGGATATAGGGCGGGAAATCGATTGGCCGCCGTCCAAACCGTGCGCCAGCGCCGACGATGTGATTGCGCATGTGCGTAATCAGTATTTCGCGCTGCTTTCGATGTGCGATTTTTACCTGGGTCAGGTGCTGGACTTCATGGATGCGCATGATTTATGGAAGGATACGATGCTCATCGTCAACACGGATCACGGATATCTGCTGGGCGAACATGCATGGTGGGGAAAAAATATCATGCCGTATTACAACGAAATTGTCCATATTCCGTTGTTCATCTGGGATCCGAGGTGTAAGAAACGCGGTGAACGCCGAAGCACGCTGACACAGACAATTGATCTTGCGCCGACTCTGCTGGATTATTTTGGCGTGCCGATTCCCAAGGACATGTTGGGAAAGCAGCTCGGAGATGCGATTGCCGAAGATCGAAGGGTACATGATTACGCGCTCTTTGGTGCGCATGGCGGTACAATCAATATCACGGATGGACGCTATGTCTACATGCGTGCGCCCCGAAGTGAAGACAACGATTCGTGTTACGAATACACGCTGATGCCGACACACATGAATTTCCGGTTTACGCCGGATGAACTGCGTCAGGCTGCGCTGGGGAGAACGTTTACGTTCACAAAAGGCTGTCCGACACTGAAAATTCCAACTTTGGATTATCTGCATGTGGCGGCGGCCAGCATGAAAAATGACGACCTGCTGTTTGATCTGGAGAATGATCCCGGCGAGCTGCATCCGATTGAGGATGAAGCGGTTCGTCAACGCATGACGGAGGCCATGATTCGCCTGATGCGCGAAAATGACGCGCCAGACGAACAGTATGAACGAATGGGCTTGAGAACCTGAAAACACGAACGGATAGGAGAAAAACAATGCCGCCGCTGAGCCTGATGATAAAACCTGCTTCGGGAAACTGCAACATGCGCTGCCGCTATTGTTTTTATGCGGATGAAGTGCAGAATCGCAAAGTGGCTTCCTACGGCATAATGACCGTGGAGACGCTGGAAAAGGTGGTGTGTCGCGCGCTTGAGCGGGCGAGCGGGAACTGCACGTTTGTCTTTCAGGGCGGCGAGCCGACGCTGGCGGGATTGGATTTCTTTCAGACGCTCATTGAGCTGGAAAAGCGGTACAACAAAAAAAGCGTGACGATTCATCACGCGATTCAGACCAACGGATATGCGCTGGATAAAAGCTGGGTACGTTTTTTCCGGGAAAACCATTTTTTGGTTGGGCTGTCGTTGGATGGCGACAAGGAGATTCACGATGGCTTCCGGGTGGATGCGCTGGGGCGGGCAACGCACAAGCGCGTGATGCATGCCGCGCAGATGCTGACGCAGAATCATGTGGATTTCAATATTTTAACGACGGTGACGGCGCAGGTTGCACGGCAGACGCAAAAGGTCTTTCAGTTTTATCTGCGCAACAATCTACGCTATCAGCAGTATGTGCCATGTCTGGATCCGCTGAATGAGACGCGGGGGCGCCAGCCCTATTCGTTGACACCGGAACTGTATGAGCAGTTTCTGAAATGTTTATTTGATCTCTGGTATGGCGAAGTGACGCACGGTAATCCGTTGTATATCCGTTACTTTGAAAATCTGGTTGGCATGGTGCGTGGCGAGACACCGGAGAATTGCAGCATGCTGGGTTTTTGTCCCAAACAATACGTGGTAGAAGCGGACGGAAGCGTATATCCCTGCGATTTTTATGTGCTGGATGTATACCGATTGGGTAGCCTGACGACGGATTCGTTCGAACAGATCGACTGCCGACGGGATGAATTGGGTTTTACGCAGAAATCTTTGGAAATTGATGCGCGCTGCAAGGCATGCCGATGGTATGGATTATGCCGCTGTGGATGCCGCCGGGAACGAACGCAAGGAAGAAATGATTTCTGTACGGCGTATCAGTCATTTTTTGAATACGCCATACCCAGACTTCAGAAGGTGGCATGGGGAAGAGCAGAACCGTCTTTATACAGGAAAGGAAGGTGATCCGCAATGCGTTTATTGATTCTCTCCGATATTCACGCGAATATCGCGGCGCTCCGGGCGATTGAAAAGGACGCGGGCGCGGTGGACGCCATCTATTGCGCGGGCGACTACGTGGATTACGGCACGGATCCGCACGAGGCGATCGGCTGGGTTCGGGAACACGGCGCGCACTGCGTCATGGGCAACCACGACAGACATCTGCTCAACATCCTGTTTTCGGGCGAGGTGGATGCGTTTCGGGGGACGAATCGCTACAAATGGGTGCACGACAACTGCGAACGGGTGACGGATGAAGACATCGCGTTTCTGGCCGCGCTGCCGCAGCACATGAGCTTTGAAGCGGACGGCGCCGCCTACCTGATGCAGCATCAAATGCTGGATAACAGCTACGACATGCCGGAGAGCGTACAGACGTTCGATGCATTCTGGCGCGTGTGGTACGCGGGCGAGAGCAGACCGGAGCGACGCATGATCTTTGGTCATACGCACCGCAGGCTCGTGCATCGGCTGGATAACGACCGCCTGTGGCTCAATCCCGGTTCGGCGTCCTATCGCAGGCCGGACGACCGGGATAAGCGCGCCCATTATATGCTCATTGAAGACGGCGACATTCGATTCGGCGCGGTGGAATACGACCGCAGCGCGATGCTGGCGCGCGCCATGGACTATGTTAAAAAGGGCACGATGCTCGAAACCGACTTGCAGGATGCGATGTTCTTCTTCGGCGATGCGCCGACGAGCCGGGAACCGCTGCCGAGATGAGCGGAAAAGAGCGACAGAAGAGTGCGATAAGGGGGAATTGCGATGCAGATGCTGAGGATGCTTGACATCGATGCGCTCGATGTGCCGGAGCAGATTCCGCACGGCGATATGCCGGGGGACGGCGTCACCATCGGTCAGGATAATATCGAACGGGCAAAGACCGTGCTTTCAGCCATTCAGGGGACGCTGGAGCGTCGGCTGGAGGAGAGCGCGGGCGGCCGCGTGGTCATCGGCGTATGCGGCGGCAGCGGATCGGGAAAGACGGTCATGGCCTCCGTTCTGGGCTACGCGCTCAACCGGGCGGGGATCGGCGCATACATCATGAGCGGCGACAACTATCCCCGTCGAATTCCGGCGGCCAACGACGCGGAGCGGCTGCGTTTGTTCCGCATGGGCGGCCTGCGCGGGATGCTGGCCAGCGGCGAATACAGCGATGAGAAGGCCGTCGTTCTGCGCGAACTCTGGCAGGCGGATGCGGACGCGGAGCCGGAAACGGCGCGGAAGCTGCCGTGGATGCAGACGTATCAGCAGGCCGGCGCGCAGGCGCTGAGCGGCTATCTGGGCACGCCGGAGGAAATTGACTTTGACGAGGTCAACGACATCATCGCACGCTTCAAGCGCGGCGAAAGACACATTCCGCTCAAGCGGATGGGACGCGAGGAAACCGCGATTTGGTATGAGACGGTAGATTTCACCGCGACGCGCGTGATGGTGATCGAGTGGACGCACGCGAACAGCGACTTTTTGAAGGGCGTGGATATCCCGATTTACCTGAACAGCACGCCGATGCAGACGCTGGAGCATCGCCGCCTGCGCAACCGCGACGCACAGACGGACAGTGCTTTTACCACGATGGTGCTGAACATCGAGCAGCGTAAGCTGGACAGCCAGGCGTGGAAGGCGCAGGTGATTCTCTCCCGCGAGGGCAAGAAAATCACCTATTCGGCGTATCGACGTGAGACGGAATGAGCGGAGGGAAAAGGCCATGAATGGCGGAGCAATGCTCAACGCATATCCGGACAGCCTCGGCGGCACGTTATCTGATATTGCACAGCTATTGGAAAGCGAAGCGTTCGCGGATGCATTCCGGTCGTTTTACATTTTGCCGAGCGTGTTCAACACGGATTTGGATCGCGGTTTTTCGGTCATCAGCTATGATCTGAACCGCATGCTCGCCGCGCCGGAAGACGTGAAGCGGCTGAAAGAGAACGGAATTGATCTCAAGCTGGATTTTATATTGAACCACCTTTCCGTGCTTTCGCCGCAGTTTCAGGATATTTTAAAAAACGGCGACGCATCGCCGTATCGCGATTTTTTCATTGATTGGAATCAATTCTGGGCGGGGTGCGGCGAAATGACCGACGCCGGATACATCCAGCCGGAAGAAAAATACATTCGAGGCATGTTCTTCCGCAAGCCGGAGCTGCCGATTCTGATGGTTCGCCTGCCGGATGGGCGCGATGTGCCGTATTGGAACACGTTCTATCAGCAGGTTCGATATGACCCGGTCGATGCGCAGGACTTGATGCGCGCTTCGGATATGCAGTATGGCGAGGCGACGGTTTTGGCCGCGCGGCTTGACGCGGGGCTGGAGGCCGGGCAGAAGCCGCAGGAGCTGGATTTCACGGGCTTTGAGCGCTACCGCGAGGCATGCATTCAACTGCTGGAAATGCGGCGGAAATATCTTGGTCAGATGGATTTGAACCTGAAAAGCGAGCGGGTCTGGGCGTATTATGACAGTGTGCTGGGCAAGCTGGCCGAATACGGCGCGGCGATTGTGCGGCTGGATGCGTTTGCCTATGCGCCCAAAACGCCGGGGCTGCGCAATTTTATGAACGAGCCGGACACGTGGGACACGCTGGAACGCATTCGCCAAATGGCCGATTCGCATGGTTTGACCCTTTTGCCGGAGATCCATGACCCTTATGCGGCGGGAACCTATGAAAAGGTCGCTCGAAAGGGCTATATGACCTATGACTTTTTCCTGCCGGGGCTGGTGATTGACGCGATTGAGAACCACGACGGCACGCGGCTGATGCGCTGGGCGGAGGAACTCAGGGAGAAAAACATCCGCACGGTGAACATGCTCGGCTGCCATGACGGAATCCCGATGCTGGATTTGAAGGGGCTGCTCAGCGACGAAGCGATTGAGAAGCTGATCGCGCTGATTGTCAGCCGCGGCGGCATGATTAAGAATCTGCACGGTGCGAAGAACGTCTATTATCAGGTCAACTGCACGTATTTCAGCGCGCTGGGCGCGGACGAGCGGAAAATGCTGCTCGCGCGCGCGATTCAACTGTTCATGCCGGGCAAGCCGCAGGTCTGGTATTTGGATTTGTTTGCGGGCGAAAACGATCTGGAAGCCGTTCGCCGCGGCGGCGAAGCGGCGCATAAGGAGATCAACCGCACGAACCTGACGCGGGACGCGGTGGCGGACGCGCTGAAAAAGGATGTGGTGCGCGATCAGCTTGCGCTGCTTCGGATGCGCAACACCTGCCCGGCGTTCGATTTCGACGCGGACATGACCGTGCGCCAGCCGCAGAACGACCAACTGGAAATCATCTGGGAAAAGGACGGGAGCCGCGCGAGCCTGCGCGCAAACCTGACGACATACGAATTCGCGGCGCAGACGGATTGCGGTGCGGCGCGGACGATCCTGACCAGCCGATGAACGGGGGAAAAGGCGATGACGATGTGGACGCTTGACGACCGATATGAAACAATGCCGTGGGACGAGCTGGACGCGGTGGTTTTTGACGTGGGCAACGTGCTGCTCTCCTATTCGCCGGAGGAGGAGCTGGAGGCTTTTTTTCCGGAGGAGACCGAGCTGCATGAAAAGCTGATGGAAAAGATCATCAAAACGCCGTATTGGAACATGATGGATCGAGGGACGCTCACCGTTCAGCAGGCAATCGGACATATGACCGGGCGCGATCGGGCGCTCGAACCGATGATTCGCCGCTTCATGGAAAACTGGCTGGATTTTACGCGCCCGATCGAAGAGGGCGTTCAGGCGGTCAAAAGCTGTCTGGCACACGGCAAGCGCGTGTTTGTGCTCTCCAACTATCAGAAGGAATCCTTTGCGACGGTTGAAAGCCGGTTCGATTTCTTTGGCCTGTTCGAGGGAAAGGTTGTTTCTGCGCGCGAAGGGCTGCTCAAGCCGAACGCGGACATCTATGAATTTCTGACGAACACCTATCGTGTTGAGCCGAGCCGCACGCTGTTTATCGACGACACGCCCGCCAATATCGAGGGCGCGATGTATGTGGGGTGGCAGGGCTTCTGTTTTAACCGGCCGGGAAAGCTGGCTGCATTTGTGGACGATTGAAAGGGGTAACGATATGCAGAAGATTTATGCGCATCGGGGCGCGTCCGGCTATGCGCCGGAAAACACGCTTCGCGCGTTTGCGCTGGCGGCGGATATGGGTGCCGACGGCGTGGAGCTGGACGTGCAGATTTCAAAGGACGGTCGCCTGGTCGTCTTTCACGACGACGAATTGAGCCGCCTGACGGGCTTTACGGGTTCGGTGGCGGATTATACCTACGCCGAGCTTTGCCGGATGCCGGTGATTCACGCGGTGGATGCGACGGAGAGAGACGTGGCGCCGCTGCTCGAGGATGTGCTGGCGCTGCTGCACGAGCGCGGGCTGTCTGTCAACATTGAGCTGAAAAACAGCCGCGCGGCGTTTCCGGCGCTTGAGGAAAAGACGCTCGAGGCGGTCGAAAAGGCAGGCATGAGGGAGAAAACGATCTATTCCTCCTTCAACCATTACAGCCTGCTCAAAGTGCGCAGGCTCGACCCGAATGCGGTCTGCGGATTGCTCTACGACGCGATGCTCTATCAGCCGTGGGATTACGCCAGACAGCTTGGCGTTCAGGCGCTGCACCCGCATTTCAGCGAGCCGACGTTTGTGACGGGCGAGGTGGAAGCGGCGCACAGGCTGGGGCTTTCGGTCAACGTGTGGACGGTCAACGAGGAAGCGGATCTGCGCCGGATGGCAGAGATGGACTGCGACGGCATCATTTCCAACTACCCGGATGTGGCGCTGCGCGTTTTACGGGAAGTGCGCGGCTGATCGGAGAATCGAGGGAATGCGATGACGGGGCGAGAACGTCAGGCCGCCGTAGACATGACGCGGGGCAGCCCGGTGAAGCTCATTTTGCGGTTTACGCTGCCGCTGCTCATTGGGCAGATGATGCAGCAGATTTATACGCTGACCGACACGATGATTACGGGTCACTTTATCGGCGACGCGGCGATTGCGGCGATTGGCGCGTCCACGTCGCTCAACGATCTGATGATCAATTTTGCCAACGGAATGTGCAACGGATGCGGCATCATCATCGGTCAGCTTTACGGTGCGCAGAAGATGGATAAGCTGCGCCGGGCGACGGCCGTGATGCTGATGTTCGGCGTGGGGCTGGGGGCGCTGCTGACCCTCGGCGTGATGATCGGCATCGAGCCGCTGATGCGCCTGCTCAATACGCCGGAGAGCGTCTTCGATGAGGCGATGCGCTATGCGGCCGTTGTCTGCGGCGGCGTCGGGGTGACCATTTTGTATAACATGTGCGCCAGCTTTATGCGCTCGCTGGGCAACGGACGCATGCCGCTCGTCTTTTTGACGATTTCCTGCGTGCTCAATATCGCGCTGGATACGCTGTTTGTCGTCGTGCTGCACATCGGCGTGGTGGGCACGGCGCTGGCGACGCTGATCGCGCAGTGCATTTCGGCGCTGCTGAGCATGGCGTATATCGCCCGCGCGTTTAAGCCGTTCCTGCCCCGCAAGGCGGATTTTCGCGCGCCGGCCGGCTTATGGACGCAGATGGCGGCGTCCGGCCTGTCGATGGGGCTGATGAATTCGGTCTACGCGCTCGGCTCGCTGACGATGCAGCGCGCCATCAATACACTGGGCGAAACCGTGATGGCGGCGCACACCAGCGCCAGACGAATTCTCAGTCTGACCGGCGCGCCGATGAGCAACCTCGGCACGGCGGGTGCGGTCTTTATCAGCCAGAACTGCGGCGCGCAGGCGTATGACCGGGTGAAGCGGGGGCTGAATCGAACCGTTCTGATGGCGCTGATCTGGGAGGCGGCGGCCATGGTCGTCATGGTCACGCTTGGGCCGGAGCTGCTGCGGCTGCTCATCGGCACAAGCAACGCTGAATTGCTGCGCTATGGCACAATGTCCCTGCGGGCGAGCGCGGCGCTGTTTTTGCCGCTGGCCTATCTGGTCACAATGCGGCAGGCAATGCAGGCGCTGGGGATGCACGTTGTGCCGGTGGTTTCCTCGTGCATTGAGCTGGTGATGAAGATTGCGGCGGCGTTTGCCGTTGTGCCGCGCTTTGGCTATGCGGGCGCGTGTTGGGTGGAACCGGCGACATGGCTGGCTTGCTGCGTGTTTTTGATGATTCAATATATGGTCAAGCGGAAAGAGATTCTGCACTTATAGAACGAAAAAATCCGAACCCATCCTCAATCGGGATGACGTTCGGATTTTTTGAGTTTGGGCTTTAGGTGAATAACGTCAGCGGGGCTGACGCTTACTGCTTTAACGCAGAAAAGCAAAATAGGGGATGAATTCCCCTTTGTTTCCCCTTTTGAATGTAAAATTATGCAAAACAGATAAAAAAAGTCTGAAAGTTATCACTTTCAGACAAAAATGGTGGAGGTGAGGAGAATCGAACTCCTGTCCGAAAAAGCGACAGCCGAGCTTTCTCCGAGCGCAGTTCGCGTTTTAACATTCCCTCTTCCCAGCGCCCACGAACGGGCTCAGGGATTCAGTAGCTTCATAATGTGTTCATGCTGCAAAGCTTAGGCAGGAACATGGCCCGCTAAATGACGCCGGATTCCGATGCAGCGGGATCATCGGGCCGACGCGCAGCCTAATTAGGCCGCGAGGCAATAATCGTTATTGTCAGTTCATTTTTAATTTCCCGATTTTTACGTGGCTCGGGGCCACGGCTCGCTTACCTGACCGCCCACAATCCCGTCGAAACCAGTACACCCCCATACAAATCGGCGCAAACGCGCTCAATCGTCCCCGCGGTTCTTCGAGCGCAGGGCGCGCTGAATGTCGCGCTGCGCATCCTTGGCCGCCATGTCGTCGCGCTTGTCGTGCAGCTTTTTGCCCTTGCAAAGCCCCAGCTCCATTTTGAAGCGCCCGTCCTTCAAATACACCTGAAGCGGGATGAGCGAATAGCCCATCTTGCCGACCTCCTGCGCGAGATGACGAATCTGGCTCTTGTGCAGCAGCAGCTTCTTTTGCCGAAGCGGGTCGGTGTTGAAGATGTTGCCCTGCTCGTAGGGGCTGATGTGCATGCCGCAGACGAGCACCTCGCCGTCCTTGACGATGGCGAAGCTCTCCTTGAGGTTCATCCGCCCCTGGCGCATGCTCTTGACCTCGGTGCCCTTGAGCTCCATGCCGCATTCCAGCCGTTCTTCGACGAAGTAATCGTGGAACGCTTTTTTGTTCTGTGCCATCGGCTTGATGCCCTTTGCGCGCGCCATGCGACTCCCTCCCTCGAAAAAAGCTCGACCATAGTATAGCACAGAGCCGGAAAATTGGCAAGCGTTTGTGTCAGGCTTCGTCTTGCAGCGCGCGAAGGCGGCGATGCAGCATCGCCCGCCGGTCGGCACAGTCAAACCAGTCGTCCGAGATGGGGGCGATTTGGTTTAGACCGATTTGGCGCACGCCGCAAAGCGCCGCCTCCATTTGGCTCTGGGGCGTGGGGGCGGTCTGGCAGCGCGCTCCTTCAAGTGTATCGTATGCGCCGAACGCCCGGTTGAAATCCATCAGGGGATAGAGCTTCGTCAGGCGGTTGGTGGCGTTATCCGCCCAAAAACCCCAGTTGCCCCAATGCCTGTCCGTGTTGCCGACGAGGTAATCGACGATGTTCATCATGTGATACCCGTAGGGATCGCGCCGCATGACGATGCTGTGCGCGGTCGTGTCGCGGTTGGCCGCGTAGATATCCACGGATTCGATGTTGACCAGACTGCGCGCCTCCGATGTCACCAGCCGACAGGCGCTGACCGGCTCGCCCCGATAGGTTTTGGCCTCGTAGCGCACCTGATCGACGGCGAAGCACTGGGCGATTCGGCTGGCGAGCAGCTCGTTGTGAACCTCGCTTGGCGAGCCGTCCTTGTAGAGCCAGAAAACCCCGTCGCGCCGCACCCATGCTTTGGGCGCGACGCCCTGCGTGGCGACATCCCCGGCGGCGTCGGCCGGGTCGAGGAGCGATGCGTTCTGCACCGTCAGCGAAAGACCGCGGAGCGAAACATCCACAAATGCATCCGAGAGCGAATGGTGAAACAGGCTGACGGCTTCAAACGTCAGCTTTTCCTTGTGCGCTTTGACCCAATAGACGTCGGTGAGCGTCAGCGCGTGGTAGGCGATGGCGATCTGCGCGCGATCCCGATCGGTGACGGCCTGCTTTTTGCCCAGCGCGTTGAGAATCTCCTTGGCATACGCCCGGTCGAGCGTCAGCACGCGCGAGGCGCACCAATGCTCAAAATTGCTGATGTTGTTCAGGCGCGTGTCCATGTCGTCGCCCTGCTCCAGATAGAGGTTGTAGGGCATGAACGAGGGATAATACACCGTGCAGGTGCCGTCCGCGCGAACGGAGGCTACGCGCCGGTTCAGGTGCATGATGGAATAAGGGATCATGGCGTTCACCTCGCTGTTGGTCTGTCCTTATCATACAACAAAAAAGCGGGCGTTTCAAGCGGCGCGGCCACTTTCACGCGGGGCAAACGGTGCGCTTGAGGTTTGCGCGGTTTTGTGCTATGATGGTTGAGCAAAAATTGCCGAGCCTCCCTGTGAGGCGTTCTTTTGAAATAGGAGGCCATCCCTTTATGACCATTCTGCTTCTGGGCGACCTGACGGGTCGCAGCCGCGTCGCCCTGCGCATGCTCACGGGCGAGCTGGAAAACCGCGGCCACGAGGTTCTGGCGCTCCCGACGGCGCTGATTTCCAACACGCTCAATCTGGGCAGAGCGGCGATTGCGGATACGACCGATTATCTGCTCGAGGCGCTGGAAACGTGGGAGGCGCTCGGTCTCTCGTATGATCTGCTCTACATCGGCTATGTGACCGGGCTGGCGCAGGCGGAAAAGCTCTGCCGGGTGGCGGATGCGGCGCGCGCGCGCGGCGTGCCTGTCGTGGTCGATCCGATTCTGGGGGATCACGGCAGGCGCTACAACAGCGTGAGCATGGAGCAGGCCGAGGCGATGGCGCGGCTCATCCACCATGCCGATATCATCACGCCGAATTTGACGGAGGCCTGCTTGATGACGGGGCAGCCGTATGAAAACGCCGACGTCGATGCGCTGCTCGATGCGCTCGGCGGGGCGGAGACGAGCGTGCTGGTGACCAGCGCGGGCGATGCGGTGGCGGGGAAGGACGCGCGCACGGGCAGGCGCTTTCGCGTTCCGTTCCGGCGGATTCCCGGCGAGCACTGGGGCACGGGCGACCGCTTCTGCGCGCTGCTGCTGGATGCGCTGGCCGGCGGGCTTCCGCTCGAGCAGGCGGCCAAGCGCGCCAGCGACGGGGTGTATGAAGCCCTTTTGAAGGGCTGAGCGCTGAAAAAACGAAAAATCCCTCAAATCCTATTGACGAAGTATGATATGAGTGCTATACTGGGTGCATCGAGTGAGAACTGGAGGGACTGCGCATGATGATTTCAACCAAGGGTCGGTATGCTCTGCGCATCATGGCCGATGTGGCGCAGCACGACGGCGAAATGCCGGTGAGTGTGCGCGAAATCGCCCAGCGGCAGGATATATCCGGGAAATACATGGAGCAGATCATCAGCGTGCTGACCCGGAGCGGCCTTCTGCGCAGCATTCGCGGCGCGCAGGGCGGCTATCACCTGGCCAAGAGCCCCGAGCAGATCACCGTCGGCATGATCCTGCGCGCGACGGAGGGCGATCTCGCCCCGGCCGAGTGCGTTTCCGTGGATGGACACGCCTGCACGCGAAGCGGCGTCTGCCCGTCCCATGCCGTGTTTTCCAAGGTATACAGCGCCATCAACAGCGTTATTGACGGCGTGACCCTGTGCGATCTCATCCCGGAGGGCGAAAGCGTTTCGGCGGGGCACACGGGCGCATGCCTGTAACGCCCGAATCGACGCATGGAATGAATGACAAGATAGATGGGAGAGAATTTTTCGTGATCTATATGGATAACGCCGCGACAACGCGGCTGAGCGGCAAGGTTCTTGAGGCCATGATGCCGTATCTGACGGAGCAATATGCCAACCCGGCCGGTACATACAGCTTTACCCACGCCAGCAACGCGGCGATGGAGAAGGCGCGCAAGCAGGTCGCCGACGTGATCGGCGCGACGAGCGCGGAGATTTTCTTCACCAGCGGCGGCACGGAGAGCGACAACTGGGCGCTCAAGGGCACGATGCGCGCCAACGAGAAAAAGGGGCGTCACCTGATTATCTCGGCGATTGAGCATCACGCCATCCTGCACAGCGCCAAGGCGCTCGAACGCGAGGGCTTTGAGGTGACCGTTCTGCCGGTCGATGCGGATGGCGTCGTTGCGCCGGAAGCGGTCGAGGCCGCGATTCGCCCGGATACCGTGCTCGTCTCCATCATGGCGGCGAACAACGAAATCGGCACGATCGAGCCGCTGGAGGCCATCGGCGCGGTCTGCAAGCGCCACGGCGTGATCTTCCACACCGACGCGGTGCAGGCCTTCGGCCACATCCCGCTCAATGTCGAGCAGATGCATATCGATCTGCTTTCCGTCAGCGCGCATAAGTTCCATGGCCCGAAGGGCGTGGGTTTCCTCTACATCCGCAAGGGCGTGAAGCTCGTGCCGTTTATGGATGGCGGCGCGCAGGAGAAGAACCGCCGCGCGGGCACGAGCAACGTGCCGGGCATCGTGGGCATGGGCGAGGCGGCGCAGCTGGCCGCAGAGAACATGGAAACCGCGATGGCGAAGGTCGCTGCGGTGCGCGATCACCTGATCGCCCGCATCGAGGCGGAAATCCCCTACGCGAAGCTGAACGGCCATCGCACCAACCGCCTGCCGGGCAACGTCAACTTCTGCTTCCGCTTCATCGAGGGCGAGAGCATGCTGATGCTGCTCGATGCGCAGGGCATCTGCGCGTCCAGCGGCTCGGCCTGCACCAGCGGCTCGCTGGATCCGTCGCACGTGCTGCTGGCCATCGGCTGCCCGCACGAGATCGCGCACGGTTCGCTGCGCTTGTCCCTCAGCGAGGAGACGACGATGGCGGACGCGGATTTTGTCGTCGATCAGCTCAAGGAGATCATCCCGCGCCTGCGGAGCATGTCCCCGCTCTACGCGGATTTTATCGCGAAGAAGTAAGTTCAGAGGAGTAATGAGATTATGTATACCGAAAAAGTGATGGATCATTTCATGCACCCGCGCAATGTGGGCGAGATTGATAACGCCAGCGGCGTTGGCACGGTCGGCAACGCCAAGTGCGGCGACATCATGCGTATCTTTCTGGATATCGACGAGAACCAGATCGTGCGCGACGCGAAGTTCAAGACCTTCGGCTGCGGCGCGGCCATCGCGACCAGTTCCATGGCGACCGAGATGATTATCGGCAAGTCGGTGCAGGAGGCGCTGGAGGTCACCAACAAGGCGGTGATGGAGGCGCTGGGCGGTCTGCCGCCGGTCAAGGTGCATTGCTCGCTGCTGGCCGAGCAGGCGGTTCATGCCGCGCTGTGGGATTACGCGCAGAAGAACCACATCACCATCGAAGGGCTCAAGCCGCCGGTCAACGACGTGGACGAGCTCGAGGAAGCACATAAGGACGAGGCGTAAGCGCCTATCGCGTTAAACAAAAAGAGGGTCGCTCCTTTCGGGGAAAGCGATCCTCTTTTGATTGGCCGAAAAATGCGTGAAAGCGCGCTCAGCCCGCCGCGCCTTCCGCCGGAAGCGCCGTTTCGACGGGGGATTCCGTTTCGGTAGGCGCTTCTGTTTCAGCGGGCGCTTCCGTCTCGACGGGGATATCCGGCGAGGCGGTCGGCTCGTCTGTAGGGATAGGCGTGGGCTCAGGCGAAGCCGTGGGCTCGGGTGAAGCCGTGTGCTCGGGCGAAGCCGTGTGCTCGGGCGAAGCCGTGTGCTCGGGTGAAGCCGTGGGTTCAAGCGTGGGCGTCACCGCGGGCGAAGGGGTGGCCATCGGCTCGACCGCGTCCACCGAGGAGGTGATCTCCGGCAGCGGCGTGATGGCCTTGTTGTAGGCGAACGTGTTTTCGCCGTCCTGCAGCATGCAGTTGGCCACGCGCGTGTGCGCCACGCTGTCGCCGATGACCAGCAGCGACTGCCCCGGTTCGCCGGACTGCGCGCTTGCGTCGCCGCCGATGAGCATGCCGCTCAGGTTGACGGCGGATGCGCCTACCGCGTCCATCACGATCAACGCGTTGCCGCCGTATTCGTCGCCGCTGCCGCCGCGAATCTCGCCGTTTACGCCGATGGAAACCGTGTCGCCGATGGAGACGACCTGCATGCCCGCGCCGCCTGCCGCGCCCCGGCCACCGCGAACGCTGCCCGCGACGGTGATGAAGGCGTTTCCGCTCAGGCCGAACAAGTTCAGCCCCGTGCCGCCCATCATCGCGTCGTTGCCGCCGCGAATGGTTCCGGCGAGCATCATCGTGCCGTATTCGCTCAGCGGGGAAACCTCCATGCCGCTGCCGCCGCCTTCGCCGCCGCGAATGCTGCCCTCGACGCTGACATACAAATCGCCGCCGCGCTGGCTGACGGAAACGCCCGTCGCGCCCTCGCCGCCGGTGATTTCGCAATCCCCGTCGATCAGCAGCGTGCCGCCGCCGACCAGAGACAGGCCGCTTTGACCCGGTGCGCCCTCAACGCGGACGGTGCGCAGCTCGACGTTGGATATGCCGGAAATCGTCAGGGAATCCCGCAGCTCCACATCGGAGAGGATGACGGAGGAGTCACTGATGTGCAGCCGATGCAGAACGGCCTTGCCGTCGCCGGAGATTTGCAGCAGCGCGGGGGAGGAGATGGCCTCCTCCGTCGCGGTCATTTCGCCGGAGACGAGCAGAATGTCGCCGTCCTTCGCGCGGCGCACCATGTCCAGCAGCTCCTCGTAATTGAGCGCGGGGCCGAGCGTACCGGCGCTGGCCAGCGCCGGGCAGAGAAGAACAGTCAGCAAGAACAGGACAAGAGCCCGTGTTGCTTTCATGGAACAACTTCCTTTCAAATGTTAAAAACAATCATCGAGCAAAAAGCAAATGTCGCACAAAGCGCGGGCGCGCAATGCGCGCCCCTACGGGCACGGCGTCGTAATGTGCAGTTCCTTTTTTCCGCGACATTGTAGGGGCGCGCATCGCGCGCCCGTTATTGGAATTTGTGCAAAATTTCGG
>ERZ826220.1688-NODE-1688-length-21121-cov-4.627741_pt1 | contig 21121 bp, 18 predicted proteins | sample MGYA00519927_ERZ826220 | MGnify/ENA primary metagenome ERZ826220 (study PRJEB31778, sample SAMEA3449225) | human gut metagenome | biome: human gut; feature: human-associated habitat; material: faeces | place: United Kingdom | collected 2010/2012 ... | reverse complement strand
TGCGACCTCCTGGTCCCAAACCAGGCGCTCTAGCCAAGCTGAGCCACACCCCGATATGCTGTTTTGCCGTTTTGTTTTTGTTGCCTCACCGAAGCGACTCCGATATAATATCACCCTATTCTATACTTGTCAACACTTTTTTACATTTTTTTTAAATTAATTTTTCAAATACGATACATCCCGCGTTTAAGATAATATCAAATAATTCTATGAATTTACACTGCTCTCAAACCCTGATATGTAGAATAACAAGATTAGTAATGTTTGTTACCCCTATGAATTTACACTACTCTCAAACTTTTTCTTTTATATCCTTATCTTTACTATCGTTTGTTACCCCTATGAATTTACACTGCTCTCAAACGCTTCATTCTACGATGTAGACCAAGCTGATGTTTGTTACCCCTATGAATTTACACTGCTCTCAAACCTCAAACTGTCCAAGAATAATCATCTGCCTGATTGCATAAATAACATAGACCGCTTATATCTTAACATATTATGCATTTATCCGCATCTATTATATAACGTTTTTCATGCTCTATAATTGGATATTCACTATTTTCCACCATTAATAACTTATATCCACGTGCGACTACATCATTAACAAACTTGTTCATTTCATCATCTGAAATATAACTCCGCAAATTCAACGTAATAAACATTTTTTCAGAATCGTACTCTCTTACTAATTCCATATAATCCAATATTTTTTCTGCAAGTGAATCATAATTATCTGCAAATTCAACGCCTACTGCTCTAATGACTTCGATATCTGAAGCACTCTGTTATGATGCGATAATATAATTTTCCCTTCTTCACCTCTGAGTTGACTTGTTAAATCACATAAAATTTGATATAACAGATTTTGATTTTCCACAATTAAACTACAACATTTTCCGCATTCTCATACTATCACTAAATCGACTAAAGGAATCGCTAATTTCATAAAATGCCCCCCCCTCTCCTCTGAATCAATAACATTACTTGTATTTTCGCCCACCACATAATCCATTTTTACAAACTGTTTTTCTGTAATGGTGAGTATTTGTACCAGTCCTTCTGCTGGCTTATTTTTATAAATCAAATTTTTCACTGAATTTTCCACTGACGGGCTCGTAATCATCTTACAATAAACAGATTCCTGTAACATTATAAAACCATTCTTTATAAGTAACTTGCGAAAGCATCTATAATCTCTTTTTTCTACTATCGTTAATGTTGGTATATCCATAATTTAACGCTGCATTAACCGGAATATCTGCACTCCTTGTAAAGTCCATCCCAAATAAGGCGTTAAAATAAACCTTAGCCGCATGCCCTTCTCTATTCGAGGCATCAGCTAACTCTACCTGACCAATATACTCATTTAACAAGTTTGCTTGACTAAAATATCCATTCTCATATAAAAATTCTGCTTACTTACGTATTTTTTCACTTGCAATGTCTCTCCAGACTATATCCTTGATACTTTGCTCCCACTCAATTTGCATACGAAGCTTTGCTGGGTTATCATGGCAACCATGATGCGGGAATATCTCTGCTATAGGATTACGCTTTGAATCACAGAAAATAACTTTTATCTTCTTTCCAATCATAGCCTCAATACATATGCCCGTAATTGATATTGCTGGATTTTCAATCAGTAGTACCGCAATTTTATCAAGTAATATTCGCTTTGTCTCCAGTCCTCTAATAACAAGATACCCCATTTTATAATCTAATTTTGCTTGATTCTCTATAATCACTACACGCCAACTCATAAAAGCTCCAAAATATTCTGTGACCTTCTCTCCCATATTCCAGAAGGTGATTGATAAACTACTCTTACATCATTATAATACTTTTTCCAGTTTGAAACATTAGAACTGAAATTAACAGTTGCCGCACTATGTTTTTTCCCACCTATATTTTCTAAATCGCATCCTCCTGTCATTCTCCCAAATATTGATTGTATATTTATCAATGTTACAGCTTGTTCTAGGACATTCAGTTTGCAAAATTTTTCTCTTCCATTTTTCAAAATTGCTTCAGGTGAATTTATTCTTTTGTTATAAATACTGTTTTCCAACTTATCTAAATAAACATCATATAATTTAATATTCTCATCCACAGAAACCGAATCATATTGTTCATCATAAATATAGTTTGCATTGTTTTTATTTTTCTCAACAAATTTCTCAATCTTCTTTAAATACTTCACCAATTCGTATGGCAACGATAATTGCATAATTGGTTGTGCTGATAAACATTTTCCTCCACCACCAATACCTGTAATGCATACATTAAATCCATCTAACGAAAGTACTGTGTTTATTTTCCATGGCTTCATTCCCATAGGAAAAGATACTTCATCTGCTTTTTTTCCTATAATTTTCTGCAATCGCTCTTCTGCATATTTCTTTGCAAATACTTCATCTTTCAAAAAAAGTTTTCCATATAATAATTCAACAGACAGAATAATTATATCGCTCTTTTTTCCAATTTTATATCTCATAGGAGTCAAGAACATAATTCCAGATTTATTGTATCCACCGTACCTTTCAGTATCTAAGCCTTTTTTTCTTGGAACAAGACCTGATGCCTTTTTGCATGGCATTTGATCAAAAAAACCTCCTGTTTTCATAAATTGATACTTTGTAAAGTGTGCATTATTTTTCTTGGCATTTTTAAGAACCATTGGCAACATTTTTTCTTTATCCCAAATAGTTTTTCCATTACATACAAGTGAATGTGAAAATATCGTCTTCGTTTTTATACTATATTTTGAATCCACCGAAAACCACTTACGATTAAATTTCATATTATATACATTGCCGACAACAACATTTAAATATGCATCTGTCGCATGATGTAAATCATTATAGCTACGGCATTTATATAATCCAAATTCATGTCTGAAATCAGATACAAGTCCGGCTTTTACATATACAATCTCTGTTTCTGGATATTTTTCATTCAAAATTTGCGCAATAGCCTTTGTAGACTGTGATGTTTCCGTTAACTGACGGTTAATAAATCCATATTTTTCATCTTCATTAAATGGTGTACTACGTGTTAATCGTTTATATTTTTCATCACTTACTGCCCCCACATGATGCCATGTAGTCCAAATACCTGACATTTGTTTACGTATTTCCGTCTTAATTGGATATATATCCTGTTTTGCTCCATTTTCTTCCGAAAATACAAGCACTTTATTATTAATTATACTATCATCTTTTACATATGCTTGAGGATAAATATGTTCAATATCATATACTTTAGAACCAGACATCAATTTTTCTAAATCAATCATTTTGCCACTATAAGCCGATTTGCCAAACTGTATGAAATAAAGGAAAAGCTTGTCACTTTGTAGTTTATTATCTACATATTCCCCTAAAGATTCCATTTGATGTTTTAATTCTCTTACGTCCTCTTCATCACATTTTGCATACAGTTCTATGACTTGCTGTTGTCTAGTCCTAGTACGTTTTCCTTTTAAATCAGGGTTATTTGTTCTTGCCATTTCAACAAATATCTTTTTAGGTACACCAAATGCTTTTGTAACATCCTTAACAACTGAAAGCGTTCTATAGATTGTTCTTTTAACAGAATTTGAAATATACATTTCATCTAAACGATCATCTAATGTTTTCTGTTGTTCTGTATAATATTTTTTTCTATTTTCCTTTATTCCATTAGCAAATGTATACTTATCTGACAACAATTCCATAAGATTATTATTGGTTTCCCACATCAACCTTAATACAGTTGAGATTTCACCCGTTTCTTTACACATTCCTTCAAAATCAACCAAAAATTTTTTTGAAAGACGTCCAAAATCTTTTATTTTAATCTTACAAATATATTTAATATCTTCATCCGTCAAAAAACTATACTTATTTTTCAAAAAGAGTAAAACACGTCCCTTATCATCAGAATATGAAGCACGTTCAATTATAGATTCAACATCCTCCACGGATAAAATATGATTCTGTAGCAGTCTATGAAAAGCATGAAAAGAACTGAGATTTGTATGTATTTGTTCGTCCAAACCACTTATTAATGCTTCTTTTCCACCTTCTAAATATCCATTGCTAACAAAAAAATCTATAACATCTTTTTTCCTTACCCTTTTTTTCTTTTCAAAAATTTCATTATATAATTCCTGCTTCATAGCCACAGAAATTTTTCTGCCATCAATTTTTATATTATTGATTTCATTTAATACCATAAATTTCTGATAATATAATGATTGTTTAGGCAACACCGACTCTTCCGGCAAATATGTACACTGATTTGTCATACGTTGGATAAATGCTTGCTCACTTGCATCAAAATCAACTTTATCTTCAAAATTCCATGGAAAAATTTTTCCATCAGCTTTTCTCTGAATCCACGCAAATTGTGAGTTGCAATTTAAAGGTCCAACAAAATATGGAATCTTAAATTTAAAAATTGAAATAATCTTATCTTCATTAGAAATCCCGTCACTATCTTTTTCTTTCAAAAACGGTAAATAATTTTTTGTATTTTTTAATATGCTTATTAACTCATATTCGTATAATTGATGTGGAATAACGCGATTATCAGTATTCTTCTGTTTAGGTAAAAAAAGTCTTAATGTTAGTCTTTCAATCATATTATCATAAACAACTTTATCTTGTTCATCAACAGATATTCCTTCCAATATCTTAAGAAGAAACTTTGAAAACTTTTCTACATCAGCCTTCTTTCCCATTTTTTCGTCATTTTTTAATTCATAATGATAAGAATAAGCTACATAATTGTCACCTCTTATCTCGCGAAAAATCTCATTATATTTATGTGGAATATATTTATGAACCAGATATTTCAAATTAGCTAAATCTTCTCTATGCTGTTCATATACCTTCACCTTTGATTGCGATATTAGTGGACTATTGTTTTCATTAACCAATATATTAGCAAGTATTCCCCAATCATATAAACTTCTAAGAGCCTTAATCAAGTCAAAATCATCACCAATATCTGCCATGACCTCTGTCATTTTTTCATCATCCATACCAAGTGTTATTGAGCCAAATTCATCATATTCTTCCTTGATATATACATCTTTTAATTTACAAGTTCCTCCAGCTAGTAAACGCACAATTGCATCTTCACTATAAGGAAATCCCTCTTTTGCCTTCTTATCTGGTTTTCTCGTAGCAAATAAAACTGTAGACAGATTGCGATATTTTTCGTTGATCCCTATATTGGCAGCAAGAACCCTTCCTAACTCTTCAACATTTACTTCTCTCCAATCACATATAATCTCATTTTCCTCAAAAAAACGCATAAATCCATTATACACATTATGAATATCAACCAAGTCAGCAATATTTTCTGTGTTAATATTACTCAGAAAATGTCCCCTATGAGTCACCAACCAAGCACATGCTAAATATACTAAACGCACATCATGCTTGTTAGAATTATATATCAATTCACATATCAAATGGTGAATAGTCGGATATTCCCTCATATACTGAACATCCGTATATTCTTTATCATTAAAGAAAACATATCTATCCTCTGCATCGTCTCTCCATAAGCCACTTTCTAATAATCTAATAAAAAACCGTTCATCTACTTTTGCAATCTCATTTGCAAAAATCTCCTGTAATAATTGAATTCTTTCTTGTCTGCGATCTAACCTTCTTCTCGCGGAACGAAACACTCTTCTGTCTGCTCCCAATGCTCCTGCGTCAAAAATAGTACTGCCCCACGCAGCATTTCCATGATATTTCATAATTTTATATTTATCATCTGTGACTGCATAACCAACAGAATCAGTTCCTATATCTAAGCCCAAATATATATTTTCTTCATTTTTCATTTGACAAATCCTCTTTTGTTTATTATCATAACATTGTAATTTACAGTTACCCCTGTGAATTTACACTGCGAGTTCAAATAAAAGTTAACTCAATTCACTGGTTCGTCCAGCCGCACAGTGTGTGCATTAAGACTTCGAAAGAAGTCTTTTTTTATTCATAATTCTATTCTATTATATTCAATCACACAACTTATATCAACATAATTTTTGTATAATTTTACTTTATATATCACTTTTATTATCATAATATTATTCATTTTTTATAAATTCATTCTAGTTTATTACATAAAAAAATACGCAATAATAATCTGCGCACTTTTTAAGGGGGGGAAGTAGACTAAACAGTAGTACAACACATCAGGATTATTTTCAAATAAAAAAATGTACTAAATTTAGTACAATCCGAAAAGACATAAAAAAAGAACACTTGTGTGTCCGAACTGAAAACTTTTATTAAATTAGCACTCGTGCATATTTCTCCTTTCGTTAATGGTATGTTCATATGTCTAATTATTTCATTTTGAGTACCTTTAAAAAAATCAAGTGGCTTAAACCCAGTGTTTAAGCCACTTTGAGAGTGGACTAGACGGGAGTCGAACCCGTGTCCGAAATACAATTCCCTGTCCTTCTACGAGTGTAGTTTATTGTTTAACATTCCCTCTGCCACACGATAACAAACAACCTTGTGGTTTCAGTAGCTTCATGATACGCCCGATGGCTCAAAGCTTTGCCAACGTCGTTTCTCACATAGTCGAAGCCTGGGTCCTAAAGTGTGAGTGCTCTAGGTCAGACTGCTGCCATTAGGCAGCGTATGCTAAATTATCTTCAGCGTTTAATTTTAATTTGGCCATTTAACGCATCGCCATACGACTCGCTTCTCCAGCTGCATGTACCCCGTCGAAACCTTTACTAGCCCATATTCAATTTTTTTTGCGGGGTACATGCAGCTACGCTCCATGTTCTCCGCTCCGCTTCGGTCCGCCCAAAGCCAAGGTCCACCGGACCTTGTGGGCCCCGTCGAAACCTTTACTAGCCCATATTCATTTTTTGCTAACCAAGATTTCTGATTTTGAAATCTCTCTGTGCCTCTCGCTTTTGATCCTTCTTGGCTATGTCTGCTCTCTTATCATAAAGCTTCTTACCTTTGGCAAGTGCTATCTCTACTTTGACCAGACTCCCCTTAAAGTATACCTCCACCGGCACAATTGTGAAACCCTTTTCCTTCATCTTTGATGAAAGCTTTTCGATTTCCTTCTTGTGGAGCAAAAGCTTTTTAGGTCTAAGTGGATCCTTGTTGAAGATATTTCCCTTCTCATATGGTGTGATATGCATGCCATACAGAATAATCTCACCGTTCTCAATACGGATGAACGACTCCTTTATGCTGCCCTTTCCCATTCGAAGTGACTTCACCTCAGTTCCTGCAAGTGAAATACCGGCTTCGTATTTCTCAAGCAAAAAGTAATCGTGATAGACCTTTTTGTTGTTGGCTATTAATTTCTTTGGTTCCTTAGCCATGTCGGTATCTCCTTTCCTCAAACTGCTTTACAATACTAACACATTTTTTTACAATTGCCAATATATAAAACGCAAATTATTGTAAACCGCTGGTTCACATTTTTGTTTATTTACACTATATAATATATTATGACATCTTTTTCAATAAATCTATCGCACAACGACCGACAAATAACAGATAATCAAATAAGTATTTTTAATATCATAAAAGATTTCGTCATTATTGTCATATTATTCCGCCGGTTTAAAATCAATTGTACGCATAATTTTGTCAGTACTGTCTACAACAACCTTGATTTTTTGTCCAAGCTTGTATCTCTTATTGGTGGCTGAACCGGCCAGCTCATAGGTATCCTCGTAAAACTCATAGAAATCGTCTGTCAGGTCTGTCACGCGCACAAGTCCCTCAACTGTATTTTGAAGCTCCACGAAAAAGCCCCACTCCGTGACACCTGATATAACTCCTTCAAAGCATTCACCAATATGATTTGACATGTATTCACATTTTTTAAGCTTGACTGTTTCACGCTCTGCCTCTTCTGCACGTCGTTCGGTCTCACTTGCCTGCTTTGCAACAGCATCGAGTATAGACTCATAGTGCTCCCTGCGGTTATCATTCATCCTGCCGCGGATATTTTCCTTGATGATACGGTGTATCTGCAAATCAGGATATCTGCGGATTGGTGATGTAAAGTGACAATAATAATTTGCCGCCAGTCCAAAATGTCCTGTACATGCTGTTGTATATCGTGCCTGTTTCATAGAGCGCAGTGTCAGTCTGCTTATCAGGGATTCTTCATCTGTGCCATCCACCTTCATTAAAAGCTTCTGAAGCTCCTTTGGGTGTACCTCATCAGCTCCAATATGAAGCGTATAGCCAAAATTATTGATAAATGTGGAAAGCTTTGCGATTTTTTCTGAGTCCGGCTTGTCATGTGTTCTGTATACAAAAGGTATTTCCTGCCAGAAATAATCCTCAGCCACAGTTTCATTTGCTATAAGCATAAAATCCTCAATGAGCTTTGTTGCCACATTTCTGTCATACGGCTTTATATCTATCGGATGCCCATCTTCATCGAGCACGACTTTAGTCTCCGGAAAGTCAAAGTCTATAGAACCTCGTTTCATTCTCTTTTTGCGTAGAATTGCTGCAAGCTCTGCCATTTTTTCAAACATAGGCACAAGCGCCTTATATTCTTCAATCACAGCGGCATCCTTATCTGCAAGAATCTTTTTTACATTTGTGTACGTCATCCTGCGGTTTGTCTTTATGACTGTCTCAGCAATCTTATGATCAATGACTTCACCCTTTTTATTTATTGTCATAATGCATGAAAGAGCCAGCCTGTCACATCCCTCATTCAAGGAGCATATGCCATTTGAAAGCTCTCTTGGAAGCATCGGAATTACTCTGTCTACAAGATAAACCGAAGTTCCTCTCTTAAGAGCCTCCACATCAAGGGCACTGTGTTCCTGCACATAATTCGACACATCTGCTATGTGTACTCCAAGTACATAATTGTCGCCATCCATGTATAAAGACACGGCATCATCAAGATCCTTTGCATCCTCTCCGTCTATCGTGACCATCATCCAGTCGCGTAAATCCATCCTGCCGGCCATATCCGCAGGTGTCACATCCTTTGCCACATTCTGCACCTGATGCATGATTTTCTCCGAAAAATCCACCGGCAGATCATAAGCCTTTACTATAGAAAGAATATCCGTACCCGGGTCATCTATATGTCCGATTATTTCAACAACCTTGCCCTCCGGCTTTTTGCCCTTTTTACCATAGCTTGTGATTTCAACCACTACCTTGTGCCCCGACATAGCACCCTTTGAGCGCTCCTTTGGTATGAAAATATCTGTACCAAACCTGGTATTGTCAGGCACTGCAAAGCCAAAGTTATCACTCGCCTCATAGGTGCAGACTACCTGCTTCATGCCTCGCTCTATGACGGAAACAACCTTTCCCTCCTTGCGGCGTCCTGTTGTAACAGGTGAGATTGTAATCTCAACAGTGTCCATGTGCATCGCACCATTTACATACTCTGCAGGGATAAAAATATCATCAGGCTCTCCCTCCACAGTGACAAAGCCAAAGCCCCTTTGATGAGCTGTGAATACGCCGACTGTCTTTTTAATTTCCGACTTTGAGTATTTGCCGCGCTTTGAGAGTGTTATCCTTCCCTCTGCCTGCAAATCCAAAAGAATCTGTTCAAGCTGTGGTCTGTCCTCTTTTTTTACTCCGAGTACTATGCACAGTTCCTTGATTTTCATCGGAACATACATGTCATCGCACATGAAGTCATAGACCATCTTTTTTCGTGTTTCATATTTATCTATATTACTCATTATCTCTCCTTTTCGTTGCACCATATGGATGTCTGATTTCAAATCAAATGCACAGGTCTTAAAAAATTTATACTAGCGGCATTTTCATCATATGGATGTTGATTCAATAAAAAAGACTGCCGATTTCTCGACAGTCTAAGTATTTACCATATTCCCATATTTAAAGCAATTGAAATAATAAAGAAAAGAACAACACATACAATGGTCGCCTTAACCAGACGTCCTTCCTTTGAACGTCCCTTGTTCTTGCCCCAATATGTATCAGCAACTCCGGCGATAGTGCCAAGTCCTGCTGACTTACCCTCCTGGAAAAGAATAACTATAGTAATTACTATACTGACGATTATAAATAATACCGATAAAACAATTTTTAAAGTTGCCACGATAAGACCTCCTAATTTCAATTCTAAATAACAGAACTAATATACTACGTTTTTATTGCACAGTCAAGAGTTTTATACTGTATGTAACAGATTTTCACACTTTATGCAATGGATTTTATTAGTTTCACGCAATAAATGTATCTCTATTTTTCACTTTCCTCTGCTGATAAACTTTTTGAACTCATTAAAAAAGTTTTCCATCACTAGTATCCTTTCTTTTTACTCTCTTCTTTTGATAATCTAAACCATTTTTTAATATTATACATTTTTCCATTTTATTTTACAAGAAAATACATTATAATATAATTAAAAAAGAAACAACTTTATATTTAGGAGATTTTTATGAAGTGCATACTGTATAAAAAAGCACTTCCACTCATATTATTATCATGCCTTTTGCTTGGTGCATGCGGTAATTCCAAAAATGACAGTGTATCCAAGGAGCCTCTTTCCCACACTTCTACTGAAAAGGGCACCTGGGACTCTGCTCCAAAGGTGCTTACCCCAACTGCCGACGGCACACAAACCTATACATGTGATGTAGCCAGTATCGATGCTTCAAACAGCGGCAGCGGCTATATCATAGTTGATTATCACGGTTCTAATCAAAAGGTCAAGCTTCAGATAACCGGGCCTGACAGTGTCACGTACACCTTTGATCTGCATGGAGGAAATGAAGTGTTTCCTCTGGTTGCTTCAAGTGGTTCGTATACTGTAACCGTGTTTGAAAATGTTGAGGGGACACAATATGCCACCGTGCTGTCGCAGGTGATTTCTGTCTCCATCACCGATGAATTCGGACCGTATCTGTACCCTAACCAGTATGTAAATTTCACTGCCGATTCTCTGGCTGTGAAGGAAGGCAGCTCACTGGCGTACTACTGCAGCAGCGATACTGAGGTCGTGGAAAGTGTATACAATTATATCATTTCAAACTTCAAATACGACTATGACAAGGCTAAAAATGTCAAAAGCGGCTATCTGCCTGATGTGGACAAGGTCTTTACCGAAAATACCGGTATATGCTTTGACTATGCGGCAGTCATGGCCACTATGCTAAGGACTCAGGCTATTCCCACACGTTTAGAGGTAGGATATGCCGGTGAAGAATATCATGCCTGGATCAGTACTTATATAAAGGACAAGGGCTGGATAAACGGCATCATCGAGTTCGATGGTACCTCATGGAACATGCTGGATCCAACATTTGCATCTACCAGTGATTCGCCAAAGAAGTTCATAGCACAAAAAGATGATTACATTACCAAATACGTCTATTAGGAGGACATAAATGTCTAGAAAATCCAAGATTTTAAGCAATGCAGAGCTTTCTGCCTTCTGTCAGCAGATTTCTCTTATCATAGCAGCCGGGCTTCCTACATACTATGGTGTTTCCATATTATGTGATGAAGCACCTGATAAGCAGACACGTGATCTGCTTGAGCAGATATATAAGCCAATGGAGCTTGGTGCAACGCTTCACAGTGCACTTAAAGATACAGGATACTTTCCAAAATATATGATAAATATGATACAGCTGGGTGAAGAAACCGGCCGTCTTGAAGAGGTCTTAAACTCACTCTCAAAGTACTATGACCGCGAAGACGAAATAGCTTCAGGCATCAAAAGTGCCGTTGCCTATCCTCTCGTGCTTTCTGCAGTGATGATTGCCGTTATTGTCGTTATGATTGCCAAGGTTTTACCTGTATTCTCACAGATATATGCAGAGCTTGGAAGTGAGCTTACCGGCACCGCTGCCGTGCTCATGAAGCTCAGTGAATACATCAACAGATATCTGCTTATCATTATAGCTTTCATGCTCTTTGCCGCACTGTTTCTTTTTATATTTTTTAAGACACGCTTCGGAAAAAGGCTCCTTATGAAAACTGCTCTTTCCATGTCAATCGCATCCAGCCGCTTTGCAAACTGCATGTTTTTAGCACTCTCAAGCGGACTTGACACAGACCGTGGTCTTGATCTGGCACAGGCTCTCGTAAACAATCCTGTCCTTAATTCTAAAATAAATGACTGCCGTAAAAATATATCTAACGGTGAGACATTTTCGGAGGCACTGCTGCACTCCAATATTTTTTCAAAGATGTACTCAAGCTGGATTGCAATCGGCAGCAAAACCGGATCTATGGACGATGTCATGCAACATATATGTACATCCTGCGAGGATGACACAGATGCAAAGCTGTCACGATTCATATCAGTGATCGAACCTGCCATGGTTATCCTGCTTTGTATATTCATTGGCTTCATACTTGTATCATTTTTACTCCCACTGCTTGGAATTATCTCAAGCATAGGATAGCTTACGGAGGCACAGCATGCTGTTTTTTGTTCAGAAAAAGAAATCAACCATATGGAAATTCATACCAATTGTGCTTTTAGCCGCATGTACCGTTTTGTTTGGTGCTTTCTCTTCAAAGCTGTCAGATGACAATACCAAAAGAAGCAAGAGCACGCTGGAACGCGCCCTCACACGAAGTATCACACAGTGCTATGCTCTTGAGGGAACATACCCTCCGGACATAAATTATCTAACAGACCACTATGGTCTCACATACAACAGCGACTATTATTACATAGACTATCAATACATCGGCTCCAATCTGCGTCCCGATGTGACAATAATAGAGAGGAAATAACCCATGTTCAAGCTAAAACCAAGATCACATCAGGCTGACAGTTTTTTTGTGATGCTGCTGTTTTTTCTTTTTGCGCTGACTGCTTTTATCCTCGTACTGATTGGCGTAAAGCAATACAAGTCCACTGCCAATGCCATGAATTACAACTACGAGGTACGCACTGTCACATCTTATCTGCGCGAAAAAGTCAGACAGAATGATTCTGACGCTGCAATCAGTGTAGAAACAATAAATGGCACAAAGGCTCTATGTCTGAAAAACACAATAAATGACATCGTGTATAATACCTTCATATACTATTATGGCGGTTCTCTAAGAGAGCTCTATGTACAGGATGGTTCCTCATACAGTCTGGACAGCGGACAAAGGATTGTCGAAATCGGAGGACTTGACATGACAGAAACCACCGACAAAATGATTACCGTAACTATCACCGATACATCCGGTGGCACTACCGATACCTACTGCTCCGTCAATTCCGACTAATCATCGTCCGACAATAAATGCAGAAATATCAAGTACACCGCTCCCTGATATGCCACTCGATGCCACACAAACTTACATACCACAAGGAATAAACCATGATTTCAACAAAGCTTAAACAATCGAAAAACAGAATATTCCTGCTTGAGATTACCATTAATCTGCTGCTTTTTTCAGTTCTTTTGATTGTGGGACTGCTTTTCTTCATAAAGACCCACAAGCTGACAGAAGAAACTCAGGTGCTGCATGAGGCTGTTAATGCATGCAGCAATGCAGCAAGCGCATACGAACAGGAGCATGGCGATTTAAACGCCGTATCATCGCTCTTTGACGGCTCCATCTGTGCAGATGAAAAGCTATTCATTTATCTTGACAAAAGCTATCATCCATGTGATAAGGCTGATGCCGCATACAAGGTTATTGTAAGCAGGCTTGGGCAGGATGCCTACGGAGTACAAAAGGCTGACATAGAGTTTATAGCAGCAGACAGCCACTGTGTATACAGCATTACTGCGTGCAGCTATACTGCACTTTCCTCTGATGGAAGGACGGTGAGCACCCCATGAAAAAAAGAAGAGAGTTTTCAAATTTCGGTTTTTCCACCATCCTGCTTACCTTTTCCATGATATGCATTGTCACGTTCTCGGCACTCGCCTTTGTCACAGCAAACTCTGACTATAAGCTGAGCAAACGCGTTGCTGATAACAACAGCTCGTATTACCGTGCATGTGAAAAGGTATGGGATGAGATATCACAGATTGATGCCATTCTTGCATCCGCCTACGATGGCAGTCCTGATAAAGCAGCATACTATGAGGCCATAAAGACTGCTCTATCAGACAACGATACTGCCATAAATAAAAACCTCGCTGAAAATGAATCAAACGGCAAGGTTACCGGTCTGACCTATACCATCACCTGTACTGTAAGCGATACGCAGACTCTCACTGTAAAGCTTGATATCAACTATCCTGTCCACAGGCAGGATGCTTTTTATAAAATAAAACAATGGAAGCTCAATACAGACACAGCTTTCGAGGAAAATGATACACTAAACTTAATTGGAGGAAACTAAAATGGATGTTAAAAAGATATTAAAGGAAGCAACTGACAACGGAGCATCGGATATTTTCATAGTGGCCGGCCGCCCTCTCACATACAAATCAAAGGGAATGATGGAGTGCCTTAATGAAATCAGAATGATTCCAAAAGAAACCTTTGAATTTGTCACATCAATCTATGCTCTTGCAGAGAGAGATATTTCAAAATTCGAGGAAACCGGAGATGATGACTTCTCCTTCGCTATACCGGGAGTATCACGTTACAGAGTGAGCACTTTCAAGCAGCGTGGCTCTTACTCTGCTGTCATCCGTGTTATCTCATTCACACTGCCAAAACCAAGCGATTTACATATACCGGACTCTGTTATGGAGCTTGCGGAAACAAACAACGGCATGGTGCTGGTTACCGGCCCAGCCGGAAGCGGTAAATCTACCACACTAGCATGTATTATTGATCAGATCAACCATGAGAAGGAAGAGCATATTATCACTCTTGAGGATCCGCTTGAGTTTTTACATCGTCATGACAAATGTATTGTGTCACAGCGTGAAATCAACACAGATACAGAAAGCTATCTCACTGCACTTCGCGCCGCACTCCGCCAGAGTCCTGACGTCATATTGCTTGGAGAGATGCGAGACTATGAGACCATCAATACAGCTGTCACAGCGGCTGAAACCGGTCATCTCATATTTTCATCACTTCACACAATTGGTGCCGCAAATACCATTGACCGAATAATCGATGCGTTTCCTGCTTCCCAGCAGCACCAGATAGCCATCCAGCTTGCATCTGTGCTGCAGGCTGTCGTCTGCCAGAAGCTTTTACCTGCCACAAACGGTGAGATGGTACCTGCTTTTGAAATCATGGTACTCACGCCTGCAATAAGGAACTTAATCCGTGAAGGCAAGGTCCATCAGATTGACGGTATCATCTACACCTCTGCAGCTGAGAATATGATTGCAATGGATACAAGTATCTTCAATCTGTACAAGGCCGGTGTAATCAGCAAGCAGGTGGCAATCAGTGAGGCCACCAATCCTGAGATGATGTCAAAGAGAATTAATCTAAACTAACTTCATACTTGACGGATATATAAAACCCCGGCATATAAACCATGAAACAGGTTTATATGCCGGGGCTTTTCATTTAGATAAATATGTTAATACAAGCAAATTAACGTTATCTATACTTTCGATATTATACGTTAATCTCTGCCTTTACTCCACTCTCATCCTTATGTGCTTCAAGCACCGGATTAACTACATCACGCAGATATACTTCTACCTGACGAGGTGCACGTCCCACATAAAGCTCAGGCTTAAGGTTCTTTTCGATATCAGCCTTTGTCAGTCCAAATGCAGGGTCTGCAGCGATTAAGTCTACGAGGTTATTTTCTTTTCCCTCTTCCTTGACTGTCTTTCCGGCCTGCATTGAGAGCTGTCTGATCTTCTCATGGAGCTCCTGACGATTTCCACCGTTCTTTACAGCATCCATCATGATATTCTCTGTTGCCATGAATGGTATCTCTGCCATAAAGTGCTTTTCAATAACCTTTGGATATACTACCAGTCCATCCACCACATTGAGGCAGAGGTCAAGGATTCCGTCTATTGCAAGGAAGCCCTCAGGTATTGAAAGACGCTTGTTTGCAGAATCATCAAGTGTTCTCTCAAACCACTGAGTAGCTGAAGTAATTGCAGGATTCATTACATCTGCAAGAACATATCTTGAAAGAGATGCTATTCTCTCACTTCTCATAGGATTTCTCTTATATGCCATGGCTGATGAGCCAATCTGATTCTTCTCAAACGGCTCCTCTACTTCCTTAAGATGCTGGAGCAGTCTGATATCGTTTGACATCTTTGTAGCTGATGCAGCGATGCCTGCGAGCACATTTACTACTCTCGTATCTACCTTACGGGAATATGTCTGGCCTGACACCGGATAACAATCCTTAAAGCCCATCTTCTTTGCAATCATCGGATCTATCTTGTCTATTATCTCATTGTCTCCGTTGAAGAGTTCAAGGAAGCTGGCCTGTGTTCCTGTAGTGCCCTTAGAGCCAAGGAGCTTTAATGTGCCCTGCACATACTCTAAATCCTCGAGATCCAGCATAAACTCATTCAGCCACAGTGTGGCACGCTTTCCAACTGTTGTCGGCTGTGCCGGCTGGAAATGTGTAAATGCAAGAGTTGGCTGATTCTTATACTTATCAGCAAAGTTTGCAAGCTCTGCAATAACGCTTATAAGCTTTTTGTGAACGAGCTTTAATGCTTCATTCATGATGATGATATCTGTATTGTCACCTACATAACATGAGGTTGCTCCAAGATGTATAATTCCTGCTGCCTTAGGGCACTGCTGTCCATATGCATAGACATGGCTCATTACATCGTGACGCACAAGCTTCTCACGCTCCTTTGCCACATCATAATTGATGTCATCCACATGTGCCTTTAATTCATCAATCTGTTCCTGTGTGATAACCGGCTTGCCATCCTGTGAAAGCCCAAGCTCCATCTCAGTCTCTGCAAGAGCAATCCAGAGCTTTCTCCAAGTGGTAAATTTCATATCCTGCGAAAAAATATACTGCATCTCTTTGCTGGCATAGCGCTCAGAAAGAGGACTTGTGTATCTGTCTGTACTCATATTCTCTCCTTTATTAGCGATTAAGCATTTTTCTCTCGAGGTCTATTTCTTTATCAAAATACTCGCCTCTGATATCATCCTTCGGTGGCTCCATCGGATATTTTCCTGTGAAACAGCCCATGCAGATTGGCAGTCCCTCTACCATCTCATGAAGTCTGTCAATTCCAAGGTAGCCTAAAGAATCTGCACCTATAATCTGTCTGATATCCTCAATAGTCCTGTTGTAAGCGATAAGCTGCTCTCTTGCAGGAATATCTGTACCGAAATAGCAAGGCCATAAGAATGGCGGTGAACTGATGCGCACATGTACCTCTGTGGCACCCGCCTCTCTTAACATACGCACTATTCTGTCTGAGGTTGTTCCTCGCACAATTGAATCATCAATCATAACAACTCTCTTGCCTTTAACAGCCTCCTTTAATACATTGAGCTTTATCTGCACGCTTGATTCACGGCTTGACTGCTTAGGTTTGATAAATGTCCTGCCGACATAACCGTTCTTCACAAATGCTGTGCCATATGGAATGCCCGACTCAAGTGAATAACCAAGAGCAGCGGCATTTCCTGACTCCGGTACTCCTGTCACGATATCAGCCTCAACTGGTGAATCCATTGCAAGGAATCTGCCAGCCTTTATACGACTTCCATACACGCTTACTCCGTCAATATGGCTGTCAGGTCTTGCGAAATAAATGTATTCAAACACGCATCTGGCCTGTTTTTCAGGGGCAAGTGCCATAGTCATATCAGACTCAATGCCCTTTTCAGGAGTGATGGTGATAACCTCTCCCGGCTCTACATCCCTGACAAACTCTGCACCGATTGTATCAAGCGCACAGGTCTCAGATGTAACGATATATGCATTGTCTCTCTTTCCGATGCAAAGAGGCTTAAAACCAAATGGGTCTCTGGCTGCAATAAGCTTTCTCGGGCTCTCAACCACAAGTGCATAGGCTCCCTTAAGCTTCTGGCAGGCACGTCTGACCGCCTCCTCCGCTGTTTTTGAGTTAAGACGCTCTCTGGCGATATGATAAGCTATAACCTCAGAATCGATTGTGGTCTGGAAAATAGCTCCTGTATACTCAAGCTCCTTGCGAAGCTCCTTTGCATTGATGAGGTTTCCGTTGTGTGCCATGGCAAGTGTGCCCTTGACATAATTTAATACGAGTGGCTGTGCATTCTCACGTGTTGATGAGCCTGCTGTTGAATAGCGCACATGACCCACTCCGATATCACCCTTCATAGGCTCTAAAATATCAGGAGTAAATACCTCATTTACAAGGCCCATACCCTTGTGTGTGGTCACCTTTCCCTTTGGTCCGTGTGTATCACTCACTGCAATACCACAGCTTTCCTGTCCTCTGTGCTGAAGCGCAAAAAGGCCATAATAGATAGTGGATGCGACATTTCCTCCATCAAAATCATACATGCCGAACACACCACACTCCTCATGAAGCTCATCAAATACATGGTTATGCTCGTCAATATCAGAACACCTTTCTAATTTTGTACCGGTATGACTTTTTGTATCTATACAAGTATTTATATACTGATTTATGTTATTGTCCTGGTTCATAATATCTCCGTTTATAATTGCGAAATAGTAACGCGGAATAAATAATATATTAGCGGCTGAATTTGCTTCCTGTAAGAAGCTCAAATGCCTCTTTATATTTCTCTACAGTCTTCACAACAACCTCATCAGGTAAAAGAAGGTCATTGTCCGGATTTGCCTTGAGCCAGTCTCTTACATACTGCTTGTCAAATGAAGGCTGTCCCTGTCCAGGCTTATATCCATCAAGTGGCCAGAAGCGTGAGCTGTCAGGTGTGAGCATCTCATCGGCAAGCACTACCTCACCCTGCTCATTTAAGCCAAACTCAAACTTGGTATCTGCGATGATGATGCCCTTTGTAAGAGCATACTCTGCACATTTCTTGTAGAGAGCAATTGTATAATCGCGAATCTTCTCTGCGTACTCTCTTCCCTTCTCAGGATAAATCTTCTCTAATACTTCTACTGATTTTTCGAATGAGATATTCTCATCATGATCTCCAAGATCAGCCTTGGTAGATGGTGTATAAATAGGCTCAGGGAGCTTATCAGACTCAACAAGTCCCTCCGGAAGTCTGATTCCGCAGACTGTACCGTTCTCCTGGTAGCTTGCCCAGCCGCTTCCTGTGATATAACCACGAACGATACACTCGATTGGAAGCATTTCGAGTTTCTTACACATCATAGATTTTCCATCATATTTTTCCTGCTGGAAGAACTCCGGCATATCTTTTACATCAACAGAGAGCATGTGGTTAGGAAGAATGTCTTCTGTCAGATCAAACCAGAATTTGGACATCTGAGTCAGGACAGTTCCTTTCTTTGTAACTTCATTGTTGAGAATCACGTCAAAGCAGCTGATGCGGTCTGTAGCAACCATGATTAAGCTGTCTCCATTATCATAAATTTCACGAACTTTACCTTCTTTGATTGGTTTTAATTCCTGCATTTTTTCACCTCATAGAATTTTCTTAGAATTTACAACGTAACCGTACACTTTTTAGGGGAAACTGTCAAGCGGACTGAAAACGAGGGAAGAAAGGTGTAAAAAATCATTGAAGAAGGAAAAATGTGGAAAATTGTGTTTTTTGTATAAAAACAACGGAAAAATAAAGAGAGTGATTGTGGAATACGTTGGGTGAAAAGTAAAAAAAACAGAATGTTTTTGAGGTATCATAAACAAATCAGATATTATTTAATAAGAAATTATTATAGTAGAAAAGGCAGTTACACAGAAGGTGAAAGAGAATAGTAAAAAGAAATATTGACATCTACGACATATTGTAATTAAATTAGTATGTCTATCTATATAGAAGAAACGAGGGAATAGAATGATGCAGAATCATAATCAACAGAAAAAAATCGCGCTGATCAATGACTTTACAGGATTTGGCAGATGCTCAATTGCGGTACAGATGCCGATTATTTCAATGCTGAAAGTGCAGTGTTGTGCAGTGCCTACCTCGATTTTTTCAAATCATACCGCATATGAAGATTATTATTTTACAGATTATACATCAAATATGGAAGCATATATTGAACAATGGAAGAAACTGGATCTGAAGTTCGAAGGAATTTGTACTGGTTTTTTGGGATCAGCAGAACAGATTCGGATTGTCAGTGAGTTTATCCAGTATTTTAGAGACGAGAATACAGTGGCTTTGATCGATCCGGTGATGGGGGACAATGGGGAGGCATATTCGACTTATACGGAAGAAATGTGCAGACAGATGATTCAATTAGTCCGCTATGCGGATGTAGTTGTTCCAAATGTGACAGAGGCATGTATCCTGACAGGAACACCGTATAAGGAACGGTGGACAACGAGAGAGCTGGCAAAGATGGCAGAACAGATTGTGCAGACCGGACCAGAAAAAGTTGTGATTACAGGAATTCCACAGAAGACGTATGTATCCAACTTGTGCTATGAAAAAGGTAAAGGATACGAGATGATCCGTACACATAAAGTAGGACATTCCAGATGTGGTACAGGAGATATTTTCTCTGCAATCATTGCAGCAGATGCAGTTAATGGAGTGGAATTTACAAAATCTGTCCGAAAGGCATCCGCATTTATAAAGAAGTGCATACAAAAGTCAATTGAAATGGAAATTCCGTTGACGGATGGTGTCTGTTTTGAAGAATTAATGGGACTATTGAAATAAAAGAAAATTAAGGAGTAAACAAAAATGAATTTAGAAGAATGCTATGAAGCAATAGATAGTGACTATGATGATGTGATGAGAAGACTTGGAAGTGAAACACTGGTCCGTAAATTTGTATTGAAGTTTTTGGATGATACAAGTTTCCAGGGATTAAAAGAAGGACTTGAAAATCAGAATGCAGAACTCGCATTCCGAAGTGCACATACATTGAATGGCGTGTGCATGAATCTTGGATTTACAAAGTTATTCGAGGTCAGCTCAGCATTAACAGAAGAGCTTCGAGACAAAGAAATCAAAGAAAACACTACAGAGATGTTTGAAGAAGTAGAACGAGAATATACCCGAACAATAGAAGCAATTAAAGGATTATGTTAAGGAGATTGGAATGGGAACTGCTCCCCGTCAAGTAGACAATTGAAAAAATATAAATTTTTCCTGCCAGTAGAAAT
>ERZ826220.1668-NODE-1668-length-21310-cov-3.398306_pt1 | contig 21310 bp, 13 predicted proteins | sample MGYA00519927_ERZ826220 | MGnify/ENA primary metagenome ERZ826220 (study PRJEB31778, sample SAMEA3449225) | human gut metagenome | biome: human gut; feature: human-associated habitat; material: faeces | place: United Kingdom | collected 2010/2012 ... | reverse complement strand
CGGGCATGTTGCGGTGTTTTTGCGTACGGGGTGTTATTCCACCTCGGCCGTAGGACGGAACTTGATGACCTTGCGGGGCGGGATCTTCACGGCGGCGCCCGTGCGGGGATTGCGGCCCACGCGTTCGGATTTCTGCTGCACGCTGAACGTACCCAGCCCCGTCAGGGTCAGCCGTTCGCCCTCGCGGAGCGACTGCACCGTGACCCGGATCATGGCGTCGACGGCCTTGCGGGCGTCTATCTTCGAGATGTTCGCGTCGAGGGCGATGGCCTCGACAAACTGCGCTTTGTTCATGGTGTCGTGCGTGAAGAAACTAACCTCTCGGTTCTAACTTACTGACAAAGATATGCAATTTTCGGATAAAGAAGAAAATTATCGTCTGATTTTGATTTTCGGACCGCCGTTGCGGACGATAAATCGCGGTAAAGATTTGGCGGAATGGAAAAACGGTGCTACTTTTGTCCCCGGAAAGTTGGCGGAGTGGTCGATCGCGGCGGTCTTGAAAACCGTTGAACCGCAAGGTTCCGGGGGTTCGAATCCCTCACTTTCCGCCAAGAAAAAGAAACGGGTTGCAAATCGAATTTGCAACCCGTTTTGTATTTGGGCCGGGCTGAATATATTCGGGACCGGATCGAATACAAAACGAAATGCGGCAGGGCCGCCGTTTCTTGGGCTTGCAGGGACGCCCCCGGCAGGGCAGGGAAAGACGAGCGGCACGAAGCCGTCGGGCGGAGTGCAGCGAAGTCAATTCCTCAATCAAGGAATCCCGGGGATCACGGAGCGACGGCGACGTAATTCCGCGATTCTCAATTCCCGCGCGTGGCCCCGCAGCCTGCCGCATTGGGGCGCAAGAGCGTTCGTTTGAGGCCGATTGGCGGGCCAATTCAAAAATAAGTGTTATATTTGTCCGAATTTTTAAACTGAATTACGATGTCATACAATTTATTGAAAGGAAAGAAAGGTCTGATTTTCGGAGCGCTCAACGAGCAGTCGATTGCCTGGAAAGTGGCGGAACGCGCCGTGGAGGAGGGCGCCGAAATCGTCCTCACCAATACCGCCGTATCAATCCGCATGGGAACCATCTCGAAGCTGGCCGAGAAGTGCAATACGATCGTCGTTCCGGCCGACGCCACGAGCGTCGGGGATCTGGAGAACCTGATCGACAAGACGATGGAGCACTTCGGGGGCAAATTCGATTTCATGCTCCACTCGATCGGCATGTCGCCCAACGTCCGCAAGGGACGCACCTATGACGATCTGGATTACGATTTCCTCTCGAAGACGCTCGACATCTCGGCCATTTCGTTCCACAAGGCCATCCAGGTGGCCCGCAAGAAGGACGCCATCAACGACTGGGGTTCGATCGTCGCCCTTTCGTACATCGCCGCGCAGCGCACGCTCTACGGTTACAACGACATGGCCGACGCCAAGGCGCTGCTGGAGTCCATAGCCCGCAGCTTCGGTTACATCTACGGCCGCGAGAAGCATGTGCGCATCAACACCGTGTCGCAGTCGCCGACGCCGACCACGGCAGGGAGCGGCGTGCTGGGGTTGGGCGACCTGATGGGTTTCGCCGAGAACATGTCGCCGCTGGGCAACGCTTCGGCCGAAGATTGCGCGGACTACGTGCTGACGCTTTTCTCGGACCTCACGCGCAAGGTCACGATGCAGAACCTCTACCACGACGGCGGATTCTCGTCGATGGGCATGTCGCGCCGCGCCATGAAGACCTACGAGAAGGGCATGCGGTTCGAGGACGTGCACGAGAACCAGTATCCTTTCGGCAAGTAGTTTCCGATTCTCACGGGCATATTTCGCCCTGCCTTGTTCGCCCCGAATGGGAAATACTTCGGTATATCCCATCCGGGGCTTACTGCGTTATGTCGAAATCTGCTCCGCGATAATCAAAAACCCATCCGCGCCCATGAGCGGGCGGAAAGTTGTAATTGACAGATATTCAGGATGATCTGGCGGTAGGCTTCGGGCTTGCATTGCAAGTCCGGCAGCCCGAAGCTGCCAGTCGCAATGCAAACCCCGGTTCTTAACCGGGCGAACACGCGAACATGCGAACAGGGGGTGTTCGCCTATGTTCGCATGTTCGCGGAGAATCCCGCCATCGCCTGCGGAAGCGGGTTTTAAACCGCCGCATTTTATCGCTTGGAGCGGAACGAGGACAACCGCGGTCTTCGCCCGCGGAGGGTGATGTACTTTTTGACCGCAAAAAGTACCAAAAACTCCCCGGCAGATGCCTCCGCCTACTTCGTCCCGTCTAACGTTCGAAACGGGCGCCTATTCGCGGGTTTGCAAGCAAACCGGCCCCGTTTCTTGCCACTTTTAGCCGGGACTTCGTTTCGCGGCTCCGGCATCGGGCCGGAGCCGTTCGCCGCGGTTCTGTCTTTTCGGCCGGGCGAACAAGCTAACAGGGGCGAACATCCTTTGTTCGCTTGTTCGTGCAGAATCCTGCCATAGCCCTCGCATCGGGCCGGGACCCTGCAACGGGGGCTTCTTCCTCTCTTCACCTTTAATCGGCCTGCGGCGGCTTGATTTCGTTTACGCCCGGCATAGCCCGCAAGCGGTTCGCGCCCTCGCTCAACCGTAAGGTTCGCCTTAATACTGGTGGTCGTCGCCGCGGATCTCCTCGCGGGTGATCGGACGGCGGTTCATCGCACGCCAGGCGTACCAGATGTAGGCCGCCACGAACGGCACGAACAGCGACACCCATGCCATCGTGCGGAGCGTGAAGAGGCTCGACGAGGAGTTGCGGATCGTCAGCGACGACTGCATGTCCGCGAGCGAAGGGTAGTAGGCCGTGTCGTTCCACCCCGCGAGCAGCAGCAGCGACAGCACCGTGAGCACCGTGCCGACGCCCCCGAACCACACCGCACGGCGGCTGCCGCGCCACCCCAGCCAGACGCTCCACAGCACCGAAGCCACGCCGATCAGCAGCGCGGCGGCCACGTAGGGCATTTCCACGAGGTTGTGCAGGTATTTATAGGGTTCGACCGAGACCGTGCCCGCGGCGTCGACGGCCCATCCGTCGGCGAGGACGAGGGCCAGGAGCCATGCCACGAAGCAGGCGACGAACAGCATGGCGAACGTGCGCATGCGGCGTGCGGCGCGGCGGAAGATCGCCTCGTCGTCGATGTTGTTCATAAAGTACTGGCAGGCCAGCGTCATGGCCAGCAGCGTCACCGACAGGCCCAGCAGCACGTTGCGCCACTCGGCGACGGCCTCCAGCCCGTGCCACGGCGTCGCCCACTGCGAGATCACCGCCGCGCCGCCCTGGTTGGCCAGGTTGAGGCGGTCGACGGTGAATTCCGCCCCCGTGAAGAAGGTTCCCACGGCCGTGCCGATGAGCAGCGGGCCTAACACGCCGTTGACGAGCAGGAAGGCGTTGAAGGTCCGTTCGCCGAAGACGTTGCCCGGTTTGCGGCGGTATTCGTAGGCCACGGCCTGAATGACGAAGCACAGCAGAATGGCCATCCAGACGTAGAACGCCCCGCCGAACGACGTGGAGTAGAACAACGGGAACGAGGCGAAGAACGCCCCGCCGAACGTCACGAGCGTCGTGAAGGTGAACTCCCACTTGCGGCCCAGCGAGTTGACCAGCATGTTGCGCTCCTCTTCGGTGCGGCCGATCGTGTAGAGCAGCGCCTGACCGCCCTGCACGAACATCAGGAAGACCAGCAAGGCCCCCAAAAGCGAAATGACCAGCCACCAATAGTGTTGAAGTAGGGTGATAGTATCCATAGTTGTCGTTGTTGTCGTTGTTGTCGTTGTTTTGCCGCTCTTGTCCGTCGGCGATTCACGGCGTACCGCCGTGTTTATAGATTTGACCCACCCCTAAATCCCCGCCCTGGCGGGGACTTGTGTCCGCTTGCGCGGAAGCCACGCTGCCGGTAAATTTGCGGTAGTCGGGATGTCAGTTGTCTTTAGGTCCTGTTTTGATCTGCCGGAACATAATGCTCAACTCGGCGGCGAGCAGCGCCGTGAACAGCGCCAGAAAGAGGAAGAAGGTCACCGAGACCGATCCGCTGGGGATTTTCGACGCCGCGACGCCCACGGGCATCAGGTCCTGGATGGCCCACGGCTGGCGTCCGACCTCGGCGACGACCCAGCCGGCCTGCGAGGCGAGGTAGGCCAGCGGGATCGACAGGATCATCACCCGCAGCAGCCAGCGTTTGCCTGCGAGCTGGTCGCGGCGGTTGAGCCACCACACGACGGCACAGAGCAGGATGAAGAAACAGCCTGCACCGACCATGACGCGGAACGAATAGAAGACCAGCGGCACGTTGGGCACCGTCTCCTGGGGCGAGCGGAGATAACCGTAGCCGAAGTAGGCGTAGTAGTCGCGCAGGAAGGCCGCCCCTTCGGGCGTCGAGGCGTCGAAAAGCCGTTCGACCTCGTGCATCGCGGCTTCGTCGCCCTTTTCGCGCGCTTCGTGATAGCGGCCCAGCTGGTCGATCGCATGGCGTCCGCGCGACATTTTCTCGGCCGTGGAGAGGATGCCCCGCTCCTCGTTGCCGTAAACCAGATCGTTGATCCCCGGCACGAAGGCGTTGGCCGAGCGGAAACTCATCAGCGAGAGGAGCTTGGGGATGCCGATCTTGAAGTAGAAGGCGTCGTCGTCGCAGGTGCGCTGCCCTTCGGGGCGCAGCAGGCCCACCACCGTCAGCGGCGCCCCCTCCTCGCCGTTGTAGAGCGCCTCCATGGCCGCCAGCTTCATCGGCTGCACGCGCGCCACGATCGCACCCGAGCGGTCGCCCGAAAAGGCCGCCACGAGGGCGAAGACCAGCCCGAAGACCGACGCCAGCGCGATGCTGCTGCGCGCCATGCGGCGGTGGCGTCCGCGCAGCAGGTACCACGCGCTCACGCCCATGACGAAGATCGCCGCCAGGAGGAACGACGAGGTGACCGTATGCGAGAACTTGTTGATCGCCACGGGCGAGAAGAGTACGTCCCAGAACGAATCCATCTCGTTGCGCACCGTGGCGATGTTGAACGAACATCCGACGGGATACTGCATCCAGCTGTTGGCCACCAGAATCCACAGCGCCGAAAGGTTGGCGCCGATGGCCGTGAGCCACGTAGCCGAGAGGTGGAAGCCGCGGCTCACCTTGTCCCAGCCGAAGAACATCACCGCCACGAAGGTCGATTCGAGGAAGAAGGCCATGATCCCCTCGATGGCCAGCGGCGCACCGAAGATGTCGCCCACGAAGTTGGAGTAGTTCGACCAGTTGGTGCCGAACTCGAATTCGAGAATCAGTCCCGTGGCTACGCCGATGGCGAAGTTGATGCCGAACAGCCGCATCCAGAACTTCGTCGTGCTGCGCCAGAAGGGGTCGCCCGTGCGGTAGTAGCGGGTCTCCATCAGCGCGCACAGGACGCTCAGACCGAGCGTCAGCGGGACGAAGAGCCAATGGTAAATGGCCGTCAGGGCGAACTGCGCCCGCGACCACTCCACGCTTTGTAGCATTTCCGAAACCATACGCTTTTCAGTTTTGCGTTTCCAATCCGTGCTTTATCAGTTCGTTGCGCACGATTTCGCCGCGCTCTTCGGCGCTCTTGCCGCCCAGGACGTCGGGGAAAAAGAGCAGCCGCAGGACGACGAACAGGATGAAGAGTTTGATGAGGATAATCGCCCACAGCGTCCGTCCGAGCGTCATCTCCCGGAATCCGTCGTAGTAGAAACGGAAGATGCGGACGGGCAGCGGTCGGCGGTCGGCGTTTTTCATCGGGCGCAACATACTGAGTCTTACGAAACGAAAGATACTGATTATTTTCGAACCGTCAAAAAATTTGCCGAAAAAGAGCGGTGCGGCCGTCTTCGGCGGGAAAACCGAAGGAGCGGTCGGATGCGGCGCAGCGGGGCGGCTTCCGCGTTATTCCAGCTGCCGGTAATAGTACAGTTCGTCCGTTTCGGAGAGTTCGGGGTGGAAGATGTGCACCAGATCCGCCAGCACGCGGTCGGGACGCAGTACGCCCGATTCCCAGAAATCGCTGCCGCCCGCCGCGTTGCGGCGGCGGTTGTTGTCGTAGACGCGCCCCTCGCGCACGGGAGGCGTGTCGGCCAGCCGGGGATTCTGCCGGCGCACTTCGTCGAGGGTGTTGCAGCCGCTCACGTTGAGCCAGAAATCGGATTTGCTCGTGAGGTAGTAGGCCTGCTCGATGTCGATCGGCAGCGTCTGCGTGGCCGTGTTCTCCTCGAAGACGTACCGTGCGCCGGCATCTTCGAGGAGCCGCACCATGTAGCTGTTGCGCGCCGGCATGAACCAGGTGTCGCGGTAGGGGGTGTTGAGCATCACGCGCGGCCGTGCGGCGGTCTGCTGGGCGAGGGCACGCAGCCGTTCGTAGCGTTCGGGAATGGCGGCGAAGAGGCGGGAACCCTCCGTGCGGAGTCCTGCGATCTCGGCGGCGACGACCACCCATTCGCTCTTGCCCAGCGGCGACTCCTCGCAGTGCTCGCCCATGTAGAGGTAGGGGATGCCCAGCTCGCGCAGTTTTCCCGTGAGCGCCGTGTCGGCTCCGCCGATGCCGAAGAGCATCACCAGGTCGGGGCGCAGCGCCATGAGCCGTTCGAAATCGACGTTGCTGTCGAATCCCACGTCGGCGGCCTCCCCGCGGGCGATGCGGCGGCGGAGCGTTTCGTTGATCAGGTATTGCGCTCCGGAGACGCCCACCACGCGGTCGGCCGCTCCGAGGGCGTCGAGCATGGCGATGTAGGAGCCCGACATGCAGACCACGCGCCGCGCCTCGTCGCGCAGCACCTGCCCCTCGAAACCTGCGGGGGCCGGTTCGCCGTCGCGGGCGATGAAGAGGTACTGGTCGGTAACCTCGTCGCCGTACCACGGGTTGTGGACGGTGACGAGCGTGCTGCGGCTTCCGGCAGCGCCCGTGATCTCGAATCCCGAGGCGTAGCGGGGCGTGTAGACCGGCAGCGTGAAGTCGCCGATCGGGCGGGCGGCGCGCTGACCGCAGGCGGCCAGCAGCAGGCCGCAGAGCAGGGGGAGGAGGCGTCTCATCGTTTGCGGGTGTGGAATTTGGGTCGGATGTCCAGAAAGATTTCGTAGTTGAGACGGGGCATGGGGCGCGAGAGCACGGTGACGTACTCGACGTTGAAGAGGTTGCGCACCACCCCTTTGAGCGACAGGTCGGCCCATCGCAGCGCGAAGGAGCGTTCGAGCGAGAGGTCGCTCATGTAGTAGGGTTCGAGCCGGCCGGTGCGGAGCGACGTGTCGTTGCTCGTGGTGGTATAGCGTTCGCTGTAATAGTTCCATTTGTAGACGAGCGTCCAGCGGCGCCAGCCCAGCGACGCCGTGGCGGCCGCGGCGTATTCGGGGACGTAGACCAGCTGTTTGCCGTAGGAGGCGTCGGCGTCGTTGACCGGTTCGCCGTAGTTGATCGAGGGGGTCCATGCGAAGTGGGCGTCGAGGCCGAGCCGCCAGTCGGGCGAGAGGCGCACCGAGGCGTCGACCTTCGTCTCGGCGCCGTAGTTGTGGACTTTGCGGACGTTGCGGGGCGTCCAGTAGCCGCGCCGCGCCTGCACCCAGAGAATCCAGTCGTCGATGTGCGAGTCGAAGAGCGTCGCCTCGCCCCGCAGCGTGTAGCCCTCCGCTTCGCCGCCCAGTGCGAACGATATGCCGCCGTCGTAGGTGAAGCCGTGTTCGGGGCGCAGGTCGGGGTTGCCGCCCGGCTGGTAGTAGCGGTCGTTGAGCGTCGGGTAGCGGTAGTTGCGCGCCACGGAGGCTTTGAGTACCACGTTGCCGCGTTCGGAGACGACCCAGTCGAAGAAAAAGGCGGGGATCAGCGGCACGGCATGGCGGTCGTAGAGTTCGCCGCGCAGGTTGACCGCCAGCCCGATGCGTTCGGTCGGCCGCCATTTGGCCGAGAGGTGCCCCGACAGCTCCACGCGGTAACGGTCGTAGACGTCGCCGTGGTAGGGGCTCTTGTCGCTGCAATCGACCATCGGAACGTGTAGCGCGACGTTGCCCGTGAAGAGCCAGCGCCGGCCGACGTAGTATTCGGCTTCGAACTGTCCGTAGGGAGTATGCAGATAGCTGCGGCTCAGCGTCAGGTCGCTCTGCGCTCCCTGTGCGTTGCGTTGCCGGAAGTCGTAGGCCGAGGCGGTGTAGGCGTAGCCGAGTTTCGCTCCCAGTTTGAGCCGCTCGCGCAGCTGTTCCCACGAGGCCACGGCGCGCAGCGTCTGTTCGCGTTGTTCGTTGAGGATCGTCACGTCGTCGCGGTAGTCGGTCGAGAGGAAGGGCAGCCCGCGTTTCGAGCGGAGATACCACGCCGAAAGGCCGTAGCGCGTGCCGTCGCCGCGATTGTAGTAGAGTTCCTGCAACAGGTGCAGGTCGCGGAAGTAGCCGCTGCGGTTGCGCTCGACGGGGTGGTAGGTGTCGACCACCGCGCCGTCGGGGCCGTAGACGAGCTCCATCTTGTCGTAGTTGGTGTAGCGGAAGTCGTTGTCCGAGGTGGAGTAGACCGCGCGCGTCGAGGCGCTCCACCGCTGGCCGCCGTAGCTTACGCGCAGGTATTGGTCGAAGGTCGAGAACGACCCGACGCCCTGCACGTATTGCGTTTGCCAGCCCCGCTGCGCGGACGGGCGGGTGCCGAGCACGACGGCGCCGCCCAGTGCGCCGCCCGTGACGCCGATCGACGAGGCGCCGTGCAGCAGCGTCGCGGCGTCGATGAAGAACGCGGGGATCATCGAGAAGTCGACCGTGCCGAGCATCGGCGAGTTGATCCGCATCCCGTTCCACGTCACCTGCGTGTGCGAGGGCGACGTGCCGCGGAATTCGGCCGTCGCGAGCGTGGCACGGCCGTAGCTCTTGATGAAGAGGTTGGCGTTCTGCGTCAGCACGTCGGCCATCGAGAGCGAGATGTTGTCGTGCAGCACGGTCGAATCCAGCTGCGTGCGCTGCACGCCGATCTCCTTCATCGTGCGGCGGGTCACCACCGGCACCTCCTCGATCGGGAGCGACCACGCGGGGCGCTCCTCCTGCGCGGCGGCGAGCAGCGGGAGAATGAGCAGCGGAAGGAGCGTGAGGCGGCGCATGGGTTATTCGGTTTCTCGGTCGATAAGGTGGTAGTCGACGATGTGGTGCACCTCGGTGGAGGTTTCGCCCAGCAGCGCGGTCTTGCCCATCTGGCCGGTCTGTATCTTCACGAAGTCGATGTATTTCAGGTCGGCGGGCCGGCCGTCGAAGGTGCGGGCGTTGCTCAGGCGGAAAAGGCAGAACTGCCCGTCGTAGTCGCTTTTGCCCGCGTTGTCGGCATAACCCCAGTCGTAGGGAGGAACGACGGTCTGCCCCGAAGCGTCGACGTACGAGCGGTCCAGCAGGCGCGTGCCGTAGAAGGTGCACTCTCCTTCGGGCAGCCACGGCTGATAGTAGCTGTCCGAAGGGTTCCAGTAGGCGTTGTGGTCGATCGTGCCCCCGCCGCCGCGGTTGTCGCGCCAGACGACGGCGGCCTGCGCGCGCGTAGGCTGATAGTAGGTGACCGAATAGTCGTAGATCGTTTCAGCGCTGTCGTACTCCGAACCGGCCAGTTCGTACCACGTGTCGTTGGGTTCCCCGTCGCCGTTCTCGTCCTGTGCGACCCAGACGACGCCTGGCTCCGACTGGTAGGAGTAGGGATTGCCGCGGATGGCCAGGTCGACTCCGCCGCCGCTGTTGTCGACGCTGTGGTCGAAGCCTGCGACGACGTAGCCGCCCCACGCTCCCAGCGAGATCATGTAGTTGATGTCGAAGCGCGATTGCACGTAGGCGCACGCTTCGGCCATCGTCGTGGCGGTGAAGAGCGGGCCGTACATATAGCCGCTCACCCACAGTCCGGGCGCGGGCAGGTACTCGAAGACGCGGACGGTCGACGCCCGGCTCGCGGCGTCGGCGGGCCGGTAATAGGTGCCTTCGGCAGCACAGACGTTGACCGACAGTGTTTGCGAGCGGGTCGCATAGCTGTTGCGCATGGTGACCGTCACTTCGTGCGGTCCTTCTTCGAGGGCTTCGAAGCGGTATTCGAGCTGCGCTCCGCGTTGTCGCTCCGTGCCGTCGACCTCCCAGATGTATTCGGCGTCGAAGGCGTTGACGGGGTTCCACCCTTTCAGGCGGATCGTGCGTCCCAGCGCGACGTTATAGACCGTCTGGGGAAATTCCCACGAGAAGGGCATCTGCTCCGGAGACAATACTTTTACAGTGAACGAGACCGAGTCCTCGCCGTCGTCGTTCGCGGCGCTGAACGTCACTTCGTAGTCGCCGCATTCGTGCCGCCGGAAAAGGTACTCCGCCGCTTCGCCGACCGTTTCTCCGTCGATCGTCCATCGGAAGCGCGCCGTCTGGCCGTTCTCGACGGTGGGAGCGATCGTCAGTTCGGCGTCGGCCGCGACGGTGAACCCTCCGACGGGTTCGATGAGCGTGATGCAGGGCGCTTCGAGCGCGTCGACCCGCACGCGCAGTTCGTCCTCGGCGGCGCCGTAGTCATTTTCGACGCGCAGCGAGAGGTAGTAGATGCCGGCCTTGTCGCGCCGGAAGACGTAGGAGGCTTCGCGGCAGACCACCTCGTCGTCGCACGTCCAGGTGAAGCGCGCCCCTTCGGCGTTGGTATAGCTCGGGGCGATGAGCAGTTCGCGCCCCGCCTTCACGCGGTAGCGGGCGTTGGCCTCCTGCTGCGTAATGGTGGGTTGCAGTGCCGAGGTGTCGGTTTGTTCGTCCCCGCCGCAGGCGACGGCGAGCAGTGCGGCGAGCAGGGAGAGCGTCTTTCTCATGGCGGTTTCCTATTTGAATGCGAAGGCGCTGGGTAGCATTCCCACGCCGAACGAGTCGACCAGTTCGGCGCTCTGACCGGTGTCGCGGTAGCGGTAGACCACGCCCGGCTGTTCGAAATCGATCGCGTCGCCCACGTAGATCTCCCCGCTCGTGGGATCGACCGCCAGACCGTAGATCTGGTGCCGCCGCTCGTTGGGGATCAACGGCCTGACGGGAGCGTGCGCGGCCGTGACCGACATCTTGCAGATGCCGTCGTTGATGAAGTAGAGCACGTCGCCCGCACCGTTGATGCAGAGCTCCGAGGGATACTCCTCCTTTTCGAAGACGAACTCCTGTTCGACGCGCCAGGTCGCAGCGTCGATGCGGTAGAGACAGGGTTCGGTCTGCCCGTATTCGCTGCCGGCGTAGCCGCCGTCGGTCAGCGCCCACAGTTTGCCGTTGCGGTCGACGACCAGCGAATTGGGCTGGATGCTCCGCAGTTCGATTTCGTGCACCACCTTGTCCTGGTCGGAGTCGATGACCAGGATCTTGTTGCTGTACGACCAGCAGTTGACGAAGACCCACTTGTCGTACTGCGCCATCTGTTCCGTGGAGTTGTAGCTGCCCGTCGACGGAGCCTGACCGGTGTGGATGGCGCCCGTTATCTTGCAGGTGCGGGGGTCGAAGATGGTGATGTAGGGGCTGAACAGGTCGGTCACGTAGGCTTTCGTGTCGCTCAGGAAGTGGATGTAGCGCGGCGCGACGATGTGGTTGTTCTCGTCGGGGTGCTGGCTGCTCGCCGCTTCGAGCTTCCCCTCGACGCGGAAGGTGTCGGCGTCGATGGCCCAGATCACGCCCGAATTGTCCATCGGGATGAAGACGCGCCCTTCGCGCAGGAAGATCGATTGCGCCACGTCGCCCAGTTTGGCGCCGTTGGCACGGTAGAATACCTCGTTCTGCACCGTGCGTGCGGCGGGGTCGTAGTAGGAGAGCGAGGCGTTGCCGGCGTTCATGTTGCCTTCGCAGAGGCAGAAGACCCCCGCGCTGCCGCCCGTGTCGAAATCCTCTTTTTCAGCCGGCCCCGAACTTTCGCAGGCTGCCAGCAGCAATACGGCGCACCATGCGGCCGCTATCGTTCCGAATCGTATCATAGTCGTCGAACTTTGTCGTATCGGACGGGATCGCGGCGGCGGGAGAGAGGAGAGGGATCGGTCTGGCAGCAGGTCGCGCATGCAGTGTGCGCATTCGGCTTCCGGCCCGTACCCCGCAGGCGTGAATCCGTCTTTTCGGGCCGAAAGCAGGTCTTCTGACTTTTCCTTCTGCGACGCCTTCCCGATCGAAATCAGTGGCCTGAACGTGTCGCGGAGTACATCCGTCGCTCGGGACGGATGCCGGAATTTACAGCAGCGGGAACTGTTCGGGAGTTGCACCCGATTCCCTTTTCATCCGGGCGCAGCGAAGCTTCGCCGCGCCGTTGGAACTCTCGGCGAGGCAAAAATACGAAGAATTTTCCAGAAAGTGGCTTTTTACGGAAAAATAGCGGCGACCTCTCGAAAAGATCGCCGCAGAAGGGTTGCGGATCGTGCCGTCGGCACCGGTTTCCGTCATTCGGCGAGGTGCCAGCCTGTCGTCCCGCGGTGTTCGAGACAGCCGCCTTCGTGATGGTGTGCGCAGGCGTCGCCCGAATCGGCGATCCGGCCGGCCAGATAGGCTGCGACGACCTCCTCGACAGGCCCGTGGCAGCCGCGGATGACGGCGATACCGTTGCGTTGGAGGACGTTTTTCGCCCCGTCGCCCATGTTGCCGGCAAGCATCACGTCGACGTCCATGGCGTGCAGGCGGGGGGCGATGTCGGATTTACAGCCGCAGCCTTCGGCGGCGGGTAGCGTCTGGCGGCCGGCGATGCGGCGGTCGGCGTCGAGCGTGAAGATCGTGTAGCATTCGCAGTGGCCGAAGTGGTCGTCGACCGCGCCGTTGCGGGTCGGAAGTGCGATTTTTTCCATGATGACAGTATTAACAGGATTATATGTTGTATTCGGTTGTCCGAGTATCTCGGAGTCTTCATTGCGGCGGCAGGCCGGACAGCGGAGTGTTCCGGTGTGGATGCGCCGGCAGTGCGGGCAGCGGTACCAGCGTTCGGAGTGGCAGATCTTTCCGCCTTCGATGCGCAGCGGCCGCCCTTCGACGAGCGCGGCGGCGAGCGTGCGGCGGGCACGGTCGTAGAGACGCGTGCAGGTGGGGCGGGAGATGCCCATGCGCTCGGCCGCCGCGGCCTGTGTCAATCCCTGGTGGTCGATCAGGCGGATCGCTTCGTATTCGTCGTACCGAAGCGTGACGGCTTCGGGAGCGACGCTATCTCCGCCGACGGGACGCATTCCCGCGACGGCGGGCGGTTGGGCGATGTAACAGCATTTGCGGGGACGCGGCATGACAAAAAACTCGTTTCCGCAAAGTTATTAATTATGAACATAAGTTCAAAATAAATTATGGAAAATACGCTATGTTATCGTTTGTCCGAAGGTGCAGGGGAGCTTCGGTCGTGCGAAAATCCGGTTCGCTGCGGGGCGTTTCTTCGGGCGAAGGTTTGGATATTTCGTAAAAAAGGCCTATTTTTATCTCCTAATCCGTGAAGACTTTTATGCCGATCAAGTTCTTGTACAGCCTGTTTTGTCTCCTGACCGGAGTGCTTTCGGCGATGTCGTCGCGTGCCGCCGGTCCCGGCGTTATCAACCTGCTGCCGTCCGATTATCGGGCGGCCAACAAGAACTGGGCGGTGGCCGAAGACGATGCGGGAACGCTCTATGCCGGCAACGACAAGGGGCTGCTCGAATTCGACGGCCTGCAATGGCGGTTGTACGAACTGCCCCGCGCCTCGATCGTGCGTTCGGTGGCCCCGCTGTCGCACGACGTGATCTTCACGGGCGGGTTCGAGGAGTTCGGGCGCTGGGATCGCGACGCTTCGGGTGCGCTGCGCTATACGTCGCTCGTTCCGGCTCAGCGCAATCCCCGCTTTTCGGACAGCGATTTCTGGAAAATCTACATCACGCCGCAGGGGGTGTTGTTTCAATCGTTCCACGGCATCTACCTTTATGATTACGAGCGCGTCCGCCGCCTGACGGGCGAGATGAACATGCTCTTTCTTCTGCGTGCGGGCGACGAGTTCTGGGTGCAGGAGATGGGCGGCCCGCTCTATCGGATGCGGCAGGAGTCCTTCGAGCGGCTGCCCGACAGCGAACGCTTCTCGACGACGACCGTGCGGGTGCTGCTGCCCGGGCCGCACGAGGGCGAATGGATCGTGGGGACGGGTACCGACGGATTGTGGCGCTACGACGGCGAACGGTTCACGCCGTGGAGTCCGGCGCTGTCGGAGCGGTTGCGGCGCGACGAACTCAACTGCGGCATCCGAACCTCGCGCGGCACCTATCTCTTCGGGACGCTTTTCGGAGGATTGTACGAGGCCGGTGCCGACGGACGGCTGCTCGCGGTTCTTTCGACCGAAAACCGGCTGCTCAACAACAGTGTGATGGCGCTTGCGGAGGATGCGCAACAAAATGTCTGGGCGGCGCTCGACCGGGGACTTTCGTTGCTGCTGTTCTGCGAAGGGGTGGATTACCATACCTACAACAAGTGGGCGGCCGGTTCGCTCTACGACGCCTGCCGCTGGCAGGGGAAGTTGCTGCTGGCTACCAACCAGGGGGTCTTCGCCGTCGACGAGAGCCGTCTGGCGACGGGCGTCGATCCCTCCGATTTCCGCCCCGTGGCCGGCCTGAGCGGTCAGGCGTGGTCGTTCGACCTGCTCGACGGGCGGCTCTACGTGAGCCACAACACGGGCGTCACCGAACTCCGTCCCGATTTTTCGCTGGTACGCCGTTCCGACATGGGCGGTTACGGGTTGCGGCGGGTGAAACTGGGCGAAAAGAGCCGCACCTACTACGCCTCCTATTACAAGTTGCGGCTGCTCGACGACGACGGTACGATGCACGAGGTCGACGGACTGGACGAATCGGTCTACCGCATCGAGGCGGATTATATGCGCAACCTCTGGCTCGAACATCCGTCGAAAGGGGTCTACCGCTGCCGCATGAGCGACGACGGCCGGCGCATCGAGGAGCGGACGCTCTACGGAGGCGGTGCGGGCGACGGACTGCCCTACAAACTCCATTTGCTGCGCGTGGGCGGCCGCGTGGCGCTCATGGGCGACGACAGGTTTTTCCGTTACAACGAATATACGGACTGCATCGAGGCGGATACGGTGCTCGATGCGGCGTTCCGCACGGTGGAGGACATCCGCCGCGTGATTCCCTATGCCGACGAACGGTTCTGGGTCATTACCGGCAGCGGCGTCTGGAAATTGCGTTACGACGGCCGGCGCAGTGCCGAATTGACGCCGTGCGCCGGCATTCCGGTCGACAACATGATCTACGGGTACGAACAGGTGGCGCGGCTCGACGATTCGACCTGTCTTTTCTGCGGGGACAACGGCTTCGAACTCGTCTCATCGCAGGCCGTCGAAATCCCCCCCCCTCCGATTCCTCCGCTACTCGAATCGCTGCGTGCGTCGGGGCGCCGGGGCGATGAGGCGTGGTACGATCTCTCGGCTGCGGTCGAGATTCCTCACCAGCGCAACTCGGTGACTTTCCGCTACGCTCCGCGTCGGGGCGCGGTTCCCGGCCTGCGTTTCCGCCACCGCCTGACGGGCATGGAGAGCGCATGGTCGGAGTCCGACCGGACGGGAACGGCCGATTACGCCCGTTTGCCGCAGGGGCGCTACACCTTCGAGGTCGCCGTGGGCGACGTGTTCGGCCGCTGGTCGGAACCCGCCCGTTTCCCGTTCGTCGTTCTCACGCCCTGGTACGCTACCGGCTGGGCCTATGCGGGCTACGTGCTGCTGCTGGCCTTCACTTTCTATTGTCTGTGGCTGTTGGTGATGCGTTTCTATCGCCGGCGTTACCTGCGGCGTCTGCGCTTGCAGGAGATCGTCGCGTTGCGGCGCGCCAACCGGGAGCTGACCCGGCAGATCGAGACGCGCGACGCCGAGATCGTGGCGCAGAGTTCGACGCTCATCGGGCGCAACGAGATCATCCTGCGCCTGCGCGACATGGTCAACGAGTTCCAGCAGAAGCAGGGTAGCCGCACGACGGCGCCCCTGTGGCAGAAAGTCAACGCCTATGTAAGCAGCAAACTCGATACGGAGAGCGACTGGACGCTGTTCCTGATCAAGTTCGAGCAGAAGCACTCTTCCTATTTCCGCATCATGAAGGAACGCTTCCCCGACCTGACGACCAGCGATCTGCGTCTGAGCGCCTGCCTGAAAATGAATCTTTGTACCAAGGAGATCGCCTCGCTGATGAGTCTGTCGGTGCGGGCGGTCGAGAACGGCCGTTACCGGCTGCGAAAGAAACTCGGATTGACTTCGGCCCAGAATTTGAACGAATTCCTCTTGCATATCGATTCGCAGGAGTCGGGGCCGGAGGATGATGAGAAGTAGAATTTCGATTTTTAATCGGTTGATTTCAAATTATTTCATTGTTCTTTGAGAGGTAATTGAGAGGCAGTGGAAGAGTCTTTTTCGAGGGTGGAGTAGTCGGAGTGTAGCCGCTTTTCCCCGCGATTTTTCCGAACCTTTTAATTTTGTTTTCGTAAAAACTTTTCCGGGCGACGCTTCGGCGGATTCCGTTCCGCATTTCCCTGCCGAGGCGCGGAGCCCACAGTAGAAACATAAACCTAAAATTGCAATGAAAAAGAATCGACCAGAGAGTTGCGGCGTCGGCCGCCTCTTGTTCAAGGCGTTTGTATCGGTCGTTCTGCTGCTCGCGGCCTCCGTATCGGGCGCCTTCGCGCAGAGCACGATCGATGTAACGGGAAAAGTCATCGATGCGGACGGGCAGCCTGTCGTAGGCGCCAGCGTCGTGGTCGCGGGGACGTACACGGGTACGACCACGGGTGCGGACGGCGGTTTCGCACTGAAAGCCCGCGAGGGGCAGGAGTTGGAGGTTTCGTTCATCGGTATGTCCACGCAGCGCGTGCCCGTATCGGCCGTGCCGGTTACGGTGACGCTCGAAAGCGAGTCGACGATGATCGAGCAGGCCGTGGTGATCGGTTACGGTACGGCCAAGAAACGCGATCTGACGGGTTCGATCGTCAACGTCGACGCCGCGACGATCGCCAACCGTCCGGCGTCGAACCCGCTGGCCTCGTTGCAGGGCCGCGTGGCCGGTGTGCAGATCACCAATTCGGGTCGGGCCGGACAGGATCCCGAAATCCGTATCCGCGGTACGAACTCGATCAACGGCTTCGCACCGCTCTATGTGGTGGACGGAATGTTCACCGACAACATCAACTACCTCAATGCGAATGATATCGAATCGTTCGAGATTCTGAAAGACCCCTCGTCGCTGGCTATCTTCGGCGTGCGCGGCGCCAACGGCGTCATCATGGTCACGACCAAGAGCGCCCGGCAGAACGGCGTGAAGGTGTCGTTCAACGCCTATGCGGGACTGAAATACGTGACCCCGATGCCCGACATGCTCGACCCTTACGAGTACGCCCTCTGGCAGTACGAACAGTCGGTCTACCGGAACTCCGTCAGCTCGATGTACGAGCCTTATTTCGGCGTTTACGAAGACATGCACCTTTATAAGAACTATGCGGGCAACGACTGGAAGAAGATCGTCTTCGGACGTTCGGCCACCACGCAGAACTACAACGTCGCACTCACGGGCAAGGGTGACAAGATGACCTACTCGGCCAGTTACACCCGTCAGATGGACGACGCGGTGATGATCACCTCGGACTTCGTGCGCGACAACTTCACCTTCAAGTTCCAGCACAAGCCCTCGCGCAAGGTTACGCTCGATTTCCAGTCGCGCTTCTCCGACACGAAAATCTCGGGTTCGGGGGCCAACGAACAGAGCGGCGGACGCAGCAGCGACCCGCGCATGCGCTACGTCATGCAATACTCGCCCATCCCGCTCAAAGGGCTTTCGGCAGAAGGTTTCGACGACGACGAATTCTACAAGAACAGCGGTCTGTTCACTCCGACGGAGTATATCCGCGACAACGACCGTATCCAGAAACGCCGCAACCTGGCGCTTTCGGGTGGATTCTCCTGGACCATCGCCAAAAATCTCGTCTTCCGCTCGAACCTCAACCTGGAGTTCAACTGGAACGAAAACCAGCGGTTCTTCGGCATCACGACCTACTATGCGCGCATGAACTCCGTGGTCAAGGACCATCCGGCCATCGAACTGACGAACACCGACTCGCGCCGCATCTCCAACTACAACACGCTCAGCTACGACTTCAAGGACCTGCTACCGAAGAAACACCGTTTGAACATACTCGTCGGACAGGAGCTGAACACCTCCAAATCCCGGACGCTGACCGCCGACATCGACGGATTCCCCGTGACGTTCTCCGCCCGGCAGGCGTTCCGCTTCACGACCGAAGGCACGGCCGTCTCGACCAACAACTTCTATGCGACGCCCGACAACCTGCTCTCGTTCTTCACGCGCATCAACTACTCCTACGACGACCGCTACCTGGTGACCGGAACGCTGCGCGCCGACGGGTCGAGCAAGTTCCAGAAAAGCCAGCCGTGGGGCTACTTCCCCTCGGGCGCCGTGGCCTGGCGTATCTCCGAAGAGCCGTTCCTCAAGGAGGCCGAATGGCTCTCGCAGCTGAAACTGCGCGCCAGCATCGGCCTGGCGGGCAACGACAACATCCCCGGCGGCCAGACCCTCGCCGAGTATACGTCCGACAACACGCAGCTGCTGCCCTTCGAAACGTCGGTTTCCTACTGGTCGCAGGGCAAATACATGACCAACCCCGACCTGGTGTGGGAAACCACCGTATCGCGCAACGTGGGACTCGACTTCGGGTTCTTCAACAACCGCCTGAACGGTAATCTGGACCTCTATCTCAACACGACGCACGACCAGCTGATCCTCTTTCCGATCAAAGGTGCGGGCTACACCCACCAGTACCGCAACATGGGCAGCACGCAGAACAAGGGCATCGAACTGGCGCTGAACGCCGTGCTCGTCGACCAGCGCGACTACTCGCTGCAATTCTCATTCAACATCGCGATGAACCGCAACAAGGTGCTCGACCTGGGCGGACTGGACCGCATCGAAGCCTACTCGTCGTGGGCCTCGACGCAGATCGACTACGACTTCGTCGTGACGCCGGGCCAGTCGCTGGGACAAATCTGGGGCTACGTCTCCGACGGCCGCTACCCGGCCTCGGACTTCACATGGACCGGCTCCTCGTGGCAGGCCAACGAAGGCGTGCTGGACAACTCGCACATCGCCGGCAACGGCTGGGGTCCGGGTGCCGTGCGCTTCCGCGACCTGGGCGGCGACCCCGACGCCATCTCGGCGGGAACCGACCGCACCGTGCTGGGCTGCACGCTGCCCAAGGCCACCGGCGGATTCTCGCTCGCCGGGCGCATCAAGGGATTCGACTTCAACGCCAACTTCACCTACACGCTGGGCAACAAGATTCTCAACGTCAACAAGGCCGAATACACCTCGACGGCGGGCTACCGCTACCAGAACCTGCTGACGGCGATGAGCTCCGGCAACCGCTGGCAGAGCATCGACGCCGCGGGGCAGCGCATCACCGACCCGGCGCTGCTGGACGAGATCAACCGCAGCACCACGATGTGGACCCCCATGAGCGCCTACCGCTACGTCAGCTCCTACATCGTCGAGGACGGCTCGTTCCTGCGCCTCAATTCGGCCACGATCGGCTACTCGCTGCCCGAGGCGCTGCTGCGCAAAATCCGCCTGACCCAGCTGCGCATCTACGTCACGGGAACCAACCTCTTCTGCTGGACCGGCTATTCGGGCTTCGATCCCGAGGTGGACACCCGGCGTTCCACGCCCCTCACCCCCGGCGTGGACTACTCGCCCTACCCCAAGACCCGGGGCTTTATCGTCGGACTTAACCTTACCTTCTAAAGATGAAAACGCTGAAAACCATCATACTCCTCGCCGCATCCGTCTGTCTGTGCTCTTGCCTGAACGACTTTCTGGAGGTGAAGACCGAATCCTCGTTCACCGACGAGACGATCTTCTCCGACCCTTCGCTCGCCACGGGCGCCGTGATGGGCATTTACGAATCGATCAACTTCAACTCGTTCAACGGCCGTCTGTGGGCCTACCACGGCTATAACAACGACACCGAACGGCATTTGAGTTCCACGTCGGGCGTGACGCCCGCCCAGAACGACACCCATTCGGCCTACGCCGTCTACAAATACAGCGAAACGGACAACTACTTCGGCGACGCTTTCTCTTACGCCACAATCGCCATCGAGCGGGCCAACAACTGCATCGGCGGGCTGCGCGCCTACGGCGATACGGAACATAACGCCGACATGGCCTACCTGCTGGGCGAGGCGCTTTTCCTGCGCGCCTGGATTTACTACGAGCTGGTGGGCATCTGGGGCAACATCCCGGCCCGGTTCGACTCGCTTTCGAACGAAAGCCTCTACGCCGGGCGGGCGGACCGCGACGTGATCTGGAAACAGCTGCTTCTTTTCTTCTTTCCCATTCTGCTGGGCACGTTCTTCCAGCAGCTGTACAACACCGCCGATGCGATCATCGTCGGTAAATTCGTGGGCAAGGAAGCCCTGGCCGCCGTGGGCGGCGCCACCGGCAATCTGATCAATCTGCTGGTGGGTTTTTTCGTGGGGCTTTCCTCCGGCGCAAGCGTCATCATCTCCCAGTATTACGGGGCGCGGAAAAACGCCGAGGTCAGCGCGTCCGTGCATACGGCGGCGGCACTGGCGCTGGCGGGCGGTCTTTTGATGACCGTACTCAGTTATTTCCTGCTGCCCGGCTTTCTGGTCACCATGGGCACCCCGGTGGAGATCCTCGATCAGGCGTCCACCTACACCCGCATCATTTCGCTGGGAACGCTGCCCTCGCTGATCTATAACATCGGTTCCGGCATTCTGCGCGCCATCGGCGACTCCCGCCGTCCCCTGTATTTCCTGATCGCCTGCTGTCTGTTCAACATCGTGGCCGACGTCCTGCTGGTAGTGGGCGCGAATATGGGCGTGGCGGGTGCGGCGCTGGCGACCATCCTGTCCCAGTTGCTCAGCGCGGTGCTGGTGATCGTCACCCTGTGCCGCACTCAGCAGTCCTATCAGCTGCGTCCCCGGGAAATCCGCTTTCACGGCACGATCCTTCAGCGGATTCTACAGATCGGTTTCCCCGCCGGGCTGCAATCGGTACTGTACTCCGTTTCCAACATCATCATTCAGGCCAGCATGAACGTGTTCGGCACCGACGTGCTGGCCGCGTGGACGGCCTATGGCAAGCTCAGCGACCTGTACTGGATGATTATCAGCGCCTTCGGCATTGCCATTACCACCTTCACGGGCCAGAACTTCGGCGCGGGCAAATATGACCGAATGCACAAAAGCGTGCGGGTCTGTCTGCTTCTTTCCACCATCGCTACCGTGCTACTTTCCAGCGTGCTGATGCTGGGCGCGCGTGTCTTTTTGGGGATGTTCACCAATGACGAGATCGTGCTGGACTACGGCGTTACGATCA
>ERZ826220.1658-NODE-1658-length-21372-cov-4.412628_pt1 | contig 21372 bp, 19 predicted proteins | sample MGYA00519927_ERZ826220 | MGnify/ENA primary metagenome ERZ826220 (study PRJEB31778, sample SAMEA3449225) | human gut metagenome | biome: human gut; feature: human-associated habitat; material: faeces | place: United Kingdom | collected 2010/2012 ... | reverse complement strand
AGATGATTTGATTCTCAGACTTCGTCTGTTTACTCACCCCGGCAAATTCCTATTTATCTATTTGTATCAAAAAAAATACTTGACTTCTCCACCAGCTATGATATATTTGTAATCACTTGCTTTGATATTCAAACTATTTTAATTCAAAATAATATTATTTCAAAACAATAAGATTTGAAAATAAAAATATTCACATAGAATATCAGAACGAAGTGATCAGAAGTAATCATATGAGCAAGAAAAGGAGAAAGTGATGTTTGTCAAAATAAAAGGGACAGGCTCCTGCCTTCCTGAGAAAGTGCTTGATAATTTTGAAATTTCTCAGTTGGTAGATACGAACGATGAATGGATTCAGAGTCGTACCGGAATCAAGAGCCGGCATATTGCCAGGGAAGAGACAGCAGTTTCTATGGCAGCGAAAGCGGCGAAGAGGGCATTGGAAGATGCACAGGTTGCGGCAGAGGAGATTGACCTTCTCATTGTGTCAAGTGTTTCGTCTGAACAGCTTTTGCCATGTACAGCCTGCAGTGTTCAAAAGGAGATTGATGCTGTGAATGCAGCAGCATTTGATTTAAATGCGGCATGTTCAGGATTTATAGTAGCTTATCAGATGGCAGCCGGACAGATTAAGGCCGGGCTTTCGAAAAAAGCGCTGTTGATCGGTGTAGAATGTCTGTCGAATATCGTGAACTGGGAAGACAGAGGTACCTGTATTTTATTTGGTGATGGTGCCGGAGCTGCGGTTGTCAGTGCAGATGAAGATGGGAATATAGATGGAAGAGGAAACATTGAGATTCCTTCCGTACTTCATTCCGATGGAAGCAGAGGTGAAGTACTTACCTGTCAGAATCCGACGGGAAAGAGAGCCGATGGTTCTTTAAAGGGTTATGTGGCGATGGATGGCAGAGAGATTTACAAGTTTGCAGCCAGACAGGTTCCTGTTGTAGTGAAGGAAATTCTTGAAAAGGCAGGAAAGTCTGTAGAAGAAGTTGATTTATTTGTTCTTCATCAGGCAAACCGAAGAATTGTCGAGGCAATCGCTAAGCGGTTAAAGCAGCCAATTGAAAAGTTTCCGATGGATATGATGCAGAATGGAAATATGTCTTCTGCGAGTATTCCGGTGCTGCTTGATGAATTAAAGAAAGCCGGAAAGTTACAGCCGGGAATGAAGATAGTTGTTGCCGGGTTTGGCGCAGGCCTTACATGGGGCGGCATGTATTTAGAATGGTAAAAAGGTAATTCCCGGAATTTCCGGATTACATAAAGAAGAAAACAATGTAAGAGTATAAGAAAGAATGAGGTTTATATTATGTTTGAAAAAATTAAAGAATTAATCGTGGAATCTTTAGGAATTGAAGAAGACCAGGTAACAATGGAAGCATCTTTCAAAGAGGATTTAAAAGTAGATTCTCTTGACCTTTTCGAGATGGTTATGAGTCTTGAGGATGAGTTTGATGTAGAAATCCCTACAGAAGAGTTAGAGAAGATGGAAACTGTTGGAGACGTTGTAGAGTACATCAAAGAACATAAATAGGCAGAGGGACAAAGAATGAAAACAGTGATTACAGAATTGCTTGGAATTGAGTACCCGGTAATTCAGGGCGGTATGGCATGGGTTGGAACAGCCGAGCTTGCCGCCGCTGTTTCCGAAGCCGGTGGACTTGGAATCATTGGTGCGGGCGGTGCACCTGCTTCTTGGGTGGAAGAACAGATTCATAAAGTAAAGGAAAAAACAGATAAGCCATTTGGCGTGAATCTGATGTTATTAAATCCAGAGGCAGATGCGATCGCCGAACTTCTTGTAAAAGAGGAAGTAAAGGTAGTAACAACCGGTGCAGGTAACCCGGAAAAGTACATGGAAGAATGGAAGAAAGCCGGTGTGCGCGTCATTCCAGTTGTAGCAAGTACTGCTCTTGCAAAGCGAATGGAAAAGGCTGGTGCGGACGCGGTTATCGCAGAAGGTACCGAGTCAGGCGGACATATTGGAGAGACAACAACAATGGCATTAGTACCACAGGTTGTTGATGCAGTAAATATCCCTGTAATTGCAGCCGGCGGAATCGCAGACGGAAGAGGAATGGCAGCCGCATTTATGCTTGGCGCAAAGGCTATCCAGATGGGAACGATTTTCGTTGCATCTAAGGAATCCATCGTAAGTGAAGCCTATAAGAATAAAGTAATTAAAGCAAAAGATATTGATACAAAGGTAACCGGAAGAACAACAGGACATCCAGTTAGATGTTTAAGAAATCAGCAGACAAGAGAGTATTTGAAGTTAGAGCAGGCAGGCGCTTCCTTTGAAGAACTTGAGAAGCTGACACTTGGCGGTCTTAGAAAGGCGGTTGTTGACGGTGATGTCATTCATGGAAGTGTGATGGCAGGCCAGATTGCCGGTCTTGTAAAGGACAGCAGAAGTTGTAAGGAAATTATCGAAGGAATCTGCAGAGAGATGAAGAACGTTGTTCTTTCACAGGCAGAGAATATCGGGAGGTAGAGTAAATGAGTAAAATAGCATTTCTTTATCCGGGACAGGGAGCACAGGTCGCAGGAATGGGTAAAGATTTTTATGAAAAAAGCCCACTGGCAAAAGAAGTATTTGATAAGAGCTGTGAGATTTTAGGACAGGATATGAAACATATCTGTTTTGAGGAAAATGAACTCCTTGACAGAACGGATTATACACAGGCTGCATTAGTTACTACCTGTATGGCAATGACAAAAGAGATTATGGCAAGAGGGCTTACACCAGACATGACAGCCGGGCTTAGTCTTGGAGAATATTGTGCGATTACAACAGCAGGCGGCATGGAGCTTGAGGATGCTATTAAGATGGTGTGGCTCCGCGGAAACCTCATGCATAACGCAGTACCGGAAGGTAAGGGCGGTATGGCCGCTGTACTTGGTCTTTCTGGAGAAGCGGTAAATGAGGCGATTGCATACATGGAAGGTGTTTACGTTGCAAACTATAACTGTCCGGGACAGATTGTTATTACCGGAGATAAGGAAGCGGTAGAGAATGCAGCACCAGCTTTAAAAGAGGCGGGAGCAAAACGTGTCATTCCATTAAATGTAAGCGGACCATTTCATTCCATTTACTTAAAAGAAGCAGGGGAGAAGCTTTATCAGGCACTTTCCGAAGTGACATTAGGAGAGTTAAAGATTCCTTATGTGACAAATGTAGATGCAAGTATTATAAAAGATACGGAAAGAACGAAAGAGTTATTAAAAGAACAGGTTTATTCCTCCGTTTTATGGGAGCAGAGTGTGCGTGCCATGATAGCAGACGGTGTGGACGTTTTCGTAGAAATCGGTCCGGGAAAGACTTTGAGCGGTTTTATGAGAAAGATTGACCGTAACGTAAAGATGTTCCGAATCGGAACGATGGAAGATATCGACAAGACAGTGGAAGCTATAAAGGAGTTATAGATATGTTATTAGAAGGAAAAACAGCAATTGTGACCGGCGCGTCCGGCGGAATCGGAAAAGCAGTTGCCATCGCTCTTGCAAAAGAAGGCGCAGCAGTAGCCGTACATTTTCACGGAAATGAAGAAAAGGCACTTCTTGTAAAAAAAGAAATTGAAGAGGCAGGTGGAAAAGCAGAAATTTTCCGTGCCAATGTTGCAGATTTTGAAGAATGTAATGCTTTAGTAAAAGCGGTAGCCAAGACATTTGGCAGCATTGATATTCTTGTAAATAATGCAGGAATTACAAAAGATGGTCTTTTAATGGCTATGAGTGAAGCAGATTTCGATAATGTAATAGATACGAACTTAAAGGGATGTTTCCAGATGATTCGTTTTGCGAGCCGTCGCATGATGAAGCAGAGATATGGAAGAATCATTAATGTAAGTTCCGTTTCCGGCGTCGCCGGAAATGCCGGTCAGGCGAACTATAGTGCATCCAAAGCAGGAATAATTGGATTAACCAAATCCGCAGCAAAAGAATTAGCGTCCAGAGGAATTACCTGTAACGCTATTGCTCCGGGATTCGTAAAAACAGAGATGACAGATGTACTTCCTGATGAAGTAAAAGAAAATGCAAAGAAACAGATTCCACTTGGCCGTTTTGCAGAGCCAGAAGATATTGCGAATGCAGCAGTATTTTTAGCTTCTGACAAAGCGTCTTATATTACCGGTCAGGTACTTTTAGTGGATGGTGGTATGGTGATGTAAGTGAGAGAAAGGATTTTTCTGATATGAAAAGAAGAGTAGTAATTACCGGAATGGGTGCTGTGACTCCAATCGGAAACACATTAGACGAATTCTGGAATGGAATTAAAGAAGAAAAGGTAGGTATCGGAGCTATCACAAAGTTCGATACCGAAGATTATAAAGTAAAGATTGCAGCCGAAGTAAAAGATTTCAATGTAAAAGAAAGACTTGATAACAAGGCAGCAAGAAGAATGGAAGTTTTCTCCCAGTATGCCGTAGCTGCATCAAGAGAAGCATTTGCCATGGCAGGTCTTGATATGGAAAAAGAAGATCCATACCGTGTCGGTGTTATCATTGGTTCCGGTATCGGCGGTCTTTCCAGCATGGAGAAAGAGCATGAGAAAATCATTACAAAGGGACCAAAGAGAGTGAGTCCAATGCTTATTCCTTTAATGATTTCCAACATGGCAGCAGGAAATGTAGCGATTGACTTAGGCTGCAAAGGCAAATGTACTGACGTAGTAACTGCCTGTGCGACAGGAAGTAACTCTATCGGAGATGCCCTTCGTGCCATTCAGTACGGAGATGCCGATGTTATGCTTGCCGGTGGAACAGAAAGCAGTATCACACCAGTTGCCGTTGCTGGATTTACAAATCTGACTGCACTTTCCAGTGAGAGCGACCCGTTACGCGCGTCTCTTCCATTTGATGAGGCAAGAGGCGGATTCGTTATTGGCGAGGGAGCTGGAGTTGTTGTATTAGAGGAATTAGAACATGCGAAAAAGCGTGGGGCAAAGATTCTTGCAGAGTTAGCCGGATATGGTTCTACCTGTGATGCCTTCCACATCACTTCTCCTGCAGAGGACGGAAGCGGTGCAGCAAAAGCAATGGAACTTGCCATGGAAGAAGCAGGTGTAAAACCGGAAGAAGTAGATTACATTAACGCACATGGAACAGGAACCCACCACAACGATTTATTTGAGACAAGAGCTGTAAGACGTGCCTTTGGTGAGAGCGCAGACCATTTAAAAATGAGTTCTACAAAGTCAATGATCGGACATTTGCTTGGAGCAGCCGGAGCGGTAGAGTTAATCGTTTGTGTGAAGTCCATCGAAGAAGGCTATATCCATCCAACCGTAGGAACAACCAATCCTGGTGAGGGATGCGATCTTGACTATGTAATTAACGGAGCAGTAGAGCAGGAAGTGAATGTAGCCATCTCCAACTCTCTTGGTTTTGGAGGACATAACGCTTCTCTTCTTGTAAAGAAATACGAGGAGTAGACAGATATGGATTATCAGCAGATTTTAGAATTAGTAAAAGAAGTATCAAAAGCAGGGCTTACGAATTTTGAATATACAGAGGGTAATATCCGCATTGCCATGAGTTGTCCACAGCCAGAAGAAAAAATCGTTGTGCCAGCTTCAAACATTGCGTTACAGGAAGCCATTGGTGTCAGCGCAAACAGCGTGAATGGTGCAAATACAGCCGGAACAGAGGGAGTTGCAGCACAGTCACAGGCAGCAGAAGCAGTCGGGGAAAAGGGTGGAAACCTCGTAAAATCCCCGTTAGTTGGTACATTTTATACAGCACCTTCTGAAGATGCAGAGCCTTTCATAAAAGTAGGGGATACCGTAAAGAAAGGGCAGACTTTGGCCATTGTTGAGGCAATGAAGCTTATGAATGAGATTGAGAGCGAATTCGATGGTGTTGTTACGGAAATTCTTGTAGAAAATGAAGAGAATGTGGAGTATGGACAGCCGTTATTCAGAATTCAGTAATATTGATAAGATATGAATTTAAGTCTGATTTTCTCAAGTTAATAAGTCAGAAGCTTTAACAGAAAGTAAAAACAGGTTTTTATAAATATAAGTAAAGCAGTAAACAGGTTGGAAGAAAATTATGAGATTAGGAATTAAAGAAATTGAACAGATTTTACCACACAGACATCCATTTCTTTTAGTTGATTACATCGAAGAGATGGAACCAGGTGTCAGTGCCGTAGGATATAAATGCGTAACATTTCATGAAGACTTTTTCCGTGGACATTTTCCACAGGAGCCAGTTATGCCAGGTGTTCTTACTGTAGAAGCGTTAGCGCAGGTAGGGGCAGTTGCCATACTTTCCTTAGAAGAAAATAAAGGAAAGACAGCATATTTTGGTGGAATTAATAAATGCCGTTTTAAAGGGAAAATTGTTCCGGGCGATAAAGTAAAGCTTGAGACCAAAATCGTAAAACGTAAAGGCCCGATGGGTGTGGGAGAAGCCACAGCCTATGTGGACGGAAAAGTAGTAGTAAAGGCAGAATTAACTTTTATGGTTGGTTGATTTTTCATCAGAATAAGTCTTAAGGAAGATAGACAGAACATAGAAATAGCATAATTTTAGGATAGAGAATTGTGGCAGAAGTTGTCGCAATAAAGATAAAAGGAGAACATAATGATTCGGAAAATATTGATTGCAAACAGAGGAGAGATTGCCATCCGCATCATCCGTGCTTGCAGAGAGATGGGAATTGAAACTGTTGCAGTGTATTCCGAAGCAGACCGGGAGGCACTTCATACACAGCTTGCCGATGAGGCGGTCTGTATCGGACCTGCTGCAGCAAAAGACAGTTATCTGAATATGGAGCAGATTATCAGTGCAACGATGATTACCGGTGCGGATGCCATACATCCGGGATTTGGTTTTTTATCAGAAAACAGCCAGTTTGCGAAACTGTGTGAGGCCTGCCACATTACTTTTATCGGTCCGGACTCTGATATTATTGCCCGACTTGGCAATAAGGCAGTAGCAAGACAGACAATGGTAGATGCTGGTGTCCCAGTAATTCCAGGATGTCAGAAGGCGCTTACTGATGTAAAAGAAGCGTTGGAAATTGCAAAAGGAATCGGCTTTCCAGTTATCGTAAAGGCCGTTCTTGGTGGCGGCGGTAAGGGAATGCGTGTCGCTTACAATGAGGATGAGTTCGAAAATGCATTCTTAATGGCGCAGAAAGAATCCGGACTTGCTTTCGGTGATGAGAGCATGTACTTAGAGCATTTTGTAGAGAATCCCCGCCATATAGAGTTTCAGATTCTTGCCGACAATTATGGTAATGTCATTCATTTGGGAGAACGCGACTGTTCTGTGCAGAGAAATCATCAGAAAGTCATTGAGGAATCCCCATCTGCCGTAGTAGATGAGGAACTTCGTGAGAAAATGGGACAGGCAGCTGTTCTTGCAGCAAAGGCAGCAGGATATAAGAATGCAGGAACGATTGAATTTCTCCTTGAAAAAGATAAAAGCTTTTACTTTATGGAAATGAACACTCGTATCCAGGTAGAACATCCTGTCACAGAATGGGTTACAGGAATCGACTTGATTAAAGCACAGATTCGAATTGCTGATGGCGAGAAACTGAAATGGAAGCAGGAAGATATCCAGATTACCGGTCATGCCATTGAGTGCCGTATCAATGCGGAAGACCCATCAAAGAACTTCCGTCCATGTCCTGGAAGAATTACCGATATGTATCTTCCAGGTGGAAAAGGTGTTCGTATTGACAGTGCAATCTACAGTGGATGTGAAGTATCCCCATACTATGATTCTATGATTACAAAGCTCATTGTATTTGCGGCAACGAGAAAAGAAGCAATTGCAAAAATGCATCGTGCATTAGGCGAAGTTATCATCGAGGGAATCACAACGAATATTGATTTCCTTTATGAGATTATGGAACGTCCGGATTATCAGGAGGGCGATTTTACGATTCAGTATTTGGAAAAGGTGCTTGAAGAACGTAGTCAGGAAATCAAAAAGTAAGATTCACATCTTATTTTGTATTTTTGAGATGTATTTCCTATCTATTCGGCTGACGTAGTTCGCCATGTAGCTTTCATTTAAGCGAAAGCTTTTGTAAATTAGATGTACATCTTGCAGAAACATTTTCCAGACATGTTCTTGAAGAGATGGGAAAAATAAATAGTCAGCGGCCCGTAATGAAAAAATAACAGGTTTACCTGTTATGTACGAAAGGATTTATTTATGAAATTAAAAAGTATATTTAAGAAAACACCCGTCACAAAGCCGGAAGTAAAAGAAGCTGCCAGCAAGGTAAAGCCAGAAGTTCCAGAAGGACTTTTAAAACGCTGTAATAAATGTGGAAAGGGTATTTTCACAGAAGATTATAAGAAGAATTTATATATTTGTCCAAAGTGCGGAGGCTACCTTCGTATGCCAGCCCAGAAAAGGATTGCATTTTTAACAGAAAAGGATTCTTTTGAAGAATGGGATACCGGGCTTACAACAGAGAATCCTCTCCATATGATTGGGTATCCAGACAGAATCAAATCCCTGCAGGAAAAAACAAAGTTAGATGAGGCAGTCATCACAGGAAAAGCTCGCATCGGAGCAAATGAAGTTGCTCTTATGGTCATGGATGGGCGATTCCTTATGGCAAGTATGGGTGAAGTCGTTGGTGAAAAAATTGCAAGAGGTGTAGAACGTGCGACAAAAGAAAAACTTCCTGTCATTATTTTCACCTGCTCTGGTGGTGCGAGAATGCAGGAAGGTATGACCTCTCTTATGCAGATGGCTAAGACTTCTGCCGCATTAAAACGACACAGTGACGCTGGCTTACTTTACATTACAGTTCTCACAGATCCGACAACAGGCGGCGTTACCGCAAGTTTTGCTATGCTTGGCGATATCATTTTAGCAGAGCCAAAGGCACTCATCGGATTTGCAGGCCCGCGAGTTATCGAGCAGACCATTCACAAGAAGCTGCCGAAAGGATTCCAGCGTTCAGAATTTCTCTTAAAACACGGTTTTATTGATAAAATCGTTGAGAGAAAAGATATGAAAACGGTGTTGGAGAAGATTCTTACAATGCACCGTTTAACAGCAGAAGGGGTAGCGGAGAATACAGGCAATAATGCAGTCTTCAATGATGGTGATATTACAGTGGCATCAGAACAGGAAGTAGGTCAGACAGTTAAAATAGTGAAAAATTCCCGCAAACAAAAACTTTCCGCAACACAAAAGAAACGTGCATCAGAAAAAACAGCCTGGGAGCGCGTCCTGACTTCCCGTGAAAAAGACCGCCCAGTTGGTGAAGATTATATCAGCGGATTATTCGAAGAATTTATCGAATTCCACGGAGACAGAAACTTTGGCGATGATGCCGCCATCTGCGGAGGTATTGCTTATTTTCAAGGACAGCCGGTAACCGTTATCGCGCAGATGAAAGGAAAAAGTACCTCAGAAAATATTGAGCGTAACTTTGGGATGCCGGAGCCAGAAGGCTATCGTAAAGCACTTCGTCTTATGAAGCAGGCCGAAAAGTTCCACCGTCCAATCATCTGTTTTGTCGATACACCGGGAGCTTTCTGTGGAATGGAAGCCGAGGAACGAGGCCAGGGTGAGGCAATCGCCAGAAATCTCTATGAAATGTCTTCCTTAGAGACCCCAATTCTTTCCGTCTTAATCGGAGAAGGCGGCAGCGGCGGTGCGCTTGCCATGGCAGTAGCCGATGAAGTCTGGATTCTTGAAAATGCAGTTTATTCTATTCTTTCTCCAGAAGGCTATGCGGCCATTTTATGGAAAGATGGCAGTCAGGCAGCCCGCGCAGCCAAAGCAATGAAACTGACTTCTTATGATTTATACAAAGCAGGTTTTGTTGAAAAAATTATTTCAGAGCCGGAATCCTATACATTAGATTCAATGATGAATGTATTTGATAATTTAGAAGAAAATATCTCCGCATTTTTAGAAAACAGCAAGAAAATGACAGAAAAAGAGAGAGTTGAGGCAAGATACCAGCGTTTTCGCAGTATGTAGGGAACGCTTTATAAAGAACTAATATGATTCACATCAAATAAAATGAAATGTCAGTGATGTCACATTAGTATTTCACTGAATTAGTCAGTTATTTGAGTTTTATGTTGATATAAACATAGAAAATAGAATATTAGTACTTATAGGAGAATATAACTTATGAAGAAAAACTTATTTTCTATTGGAAAAAAACAAGTAAGAGTTCCAATCGTACAGGGTGGAATGGGTGTTGGTATCAGTCTTGGGAGGCTTGCCGGAACAGTTGCAAAAGAAGGTGGAGCCGGAACAATCTCTGCCGCACAGATTGGTTTTAAAGAACCAGATTTTTATGAGAATCCCATAGAAGCTAATAAACGTGCCATTCATAAAGAAATGCAAAAAGCGAGAGCGATTTCACCGGATGGAATTGTTGGCTTTAACCTTATGGTAGCCATGAACGATTATGAAACCTATGCCCACGAAGTAATTGCAGCAGGAGCTGATTTTATCGTATCAGGAGCAGGTCTTCCCGTAGATCTGCCTGCGTATACAGCAGACAGCGATATTGCGATTGCCCCGATTGTATCCACACAGAAATCCGCTCATGTCATTTTAAAATTCTGGGATAAAAAATATAAAAGAACCGCCGATTTTATTGTGATAGAAGGACCGATGGCGGGAGGACATTTAGGATTTCATAAAGAACAGTTAGAAGAATTTACTCCAGATATTTATGGAGAAGAAGTAAAGAAGATTATTACCGTAGTACAAAAATACGAAGAAAAATACGAGAAAAAAATACCTGTCATCCTGGCAGGAGGCATTTATGACCATGCCGATTATGAGAGAGCATTTTCTCTTGGTGCAGACGGGGTGCAGATTGCGACCCGATTTGTGACAACTGAAGAATGTGATGCAGATGAACACTATAAACAAACCTATATTCAAGCAGAAAAAGAAGATATCGTTATCGTAAAAAGTCCGGTCGGAATGCCGGGAAGAGCAATCAGAAACACATTTTTAGATAAAGTAAAATCCGAAGGAAGGATACCGCCGACGAAATGTCTTCGCTGTATTCATACCTGTAATCCAGCAGAAACACCGTACTGTATCACAGAAGCACTCATCCATGCAGCCAAAGGAGAGACAGAAAATGCCCTTTTATTCTGCGGAGGACGCGCTTATGAGGCAAAAACAATCGAAACAGTAAAAAAAGTAATTGATTATTTCTGTAGTTCTTGTATATAATGATAATAAAAGAAGATAAAGTCCATAATTGTATACAAATATAAAGAGTTGCGATGGAATTTAGGAAGCATCCCAGTCATCATAAATGCAGATCTTTATAAATGCCACATGATTTATAGGGTTATCATGCGATAAAAACGATACGGTATTAGATAAGGTGAGAATATAGGAATGAACGATGTAAGAGAAACGATAAACACAATGTTAGTAAAGACTTTCCACGAGATTTTAGAGCTGGAAGAGAAGGCAATCATCACAGATGAATTTTCCGATATCAGTAACAATGATATGCATATCATAGAAGCCATCGGTCTTGGAGATGGTGCACGCATGAGCGTAGTAGCAAAGCGGCTGAATATCACTGTAGGTTCTCTCACAACATCCATGAACAGTCTGGTGAATAAGGGGTATGTGGCAAGAGCCAGAAGTGAGAAAGACAGACGAGTAGTTAATGTCTATCTCCTCGAAAAGGGAATTGCTGCCTACAAACATCACGAAGAATTTCATGAGAAAATGTTAGATGCCATCATGGAAACATTAAGTCCGGAAGAACTCGTTGTCTGGGCGAAGTCCTGTGATCGTCTGACACAGTTTTTAAAATCTTACGATAAAAGCCACATTAAAAAGGCCAAATAAAACAAAAAGTGAAAAAAAGAGGAATAATTCGATACCTGTCTGCATAAGTTTATAATGCAGACAGGTATTTTTTTGTATATCACAAAGCGACTTACTAAAAATAATAATTTTTAATAAAAATTCTAATATACTAAGAACTATATATATAATGATTAAGTTTGAAATACAAAATGTCTCTGAATATGATACAAAATAAAAATTAAACAAAAAATAAAAAAATAAATGTAGTAAAACGACAAAAAACTATTTATTTTTATTCAAGTGTAGTGTATAATGTAGAAAATACGAAAAGTAATATCAGAATAAGCAGGGGGAAAAGTTATGTTATCATTATATTCTTTAATATGGACGTTTTTAATTAGTTGTCCGATGTTACTCCTCATATTTATTCTGAGAAGGCGATCAGATTATTTAACAAAGTATGGAGTTACGTTTATTTCGATTCTTTACATATTTTGTACGGTAAGAATGCTATTTCCGATAGAATTTCCGAGTCATCAGAAGGTGATATGTGATCCGTATTTGTACTCATTTCTTATGAATTTATATGCTAAGTCAGAAGATATCCATAAGAAGATTGTTATGGCAGTTATTCTTACAATATGGATAATTGGTATTATCATAGCAGTTGTTCACAAGATGAGAGAATGGAATAAGGTAAAGGGATATCTTATAAAAGGGACTTCCAAAGGAGATGGAGTAGCAGAGAAAATTTTAAGAGAAATTGATTCAGAATGTCCGATTAAGATTGAGTATAATCTGGCAATTGCAGAACCATTTATTAAGGGACTGCGACATCCAGTTATATATCTTCCAGAGAAGGAATGTAACGAGAAAGAATTGGAATTTATTCTCATGCATGAATATCTTCATTGGAAGAGAAAAGATTTGTGGAAGAAGTTTATAATTAATATCATAGGAATGATATTCTGGTGGAATCCATTGGCATATTTACTTTGCAAAGATTTAGACCAGATTATATAATTAAACTGTGATAATGCGATGTCGAAGAAATACAGTGAGATGGATACCCTGTATTATCTGGATACCCTGACTTATATGGCAGGTGGCAGAAGAGCGAACTTTGATAAAGTTTCTTCGGATACATTAGGATTTGTAAAGAAGCTTGAAGTAAGACCATTAAAGCAAAGATTTCATTATGTGATGTTTAAGAAGGATGATAAGAGGACACAGAGAAAGATGAATTTGTTTATCTTGGGTGTGAGTGTTATTTGGTTTGTTGCATCTTATTATTTTATCTTACAGCCTAAATATACTATGCCGCAGGTAGATGTTCATGAGGGGAATACGCCATTTGTTGCAGATGAGGAAAATTCTTATTTAGAAGAACAAGAAAATGGAAGCTATATCTTTCACTATGCAGGATTTACAGATACCGTTTCAAAAGAGGATGTAGAAAGTGGAATGTATGAGGACTATCCGATTATTAAATATAATAAAAAATAAAAGGGTTAGATAATATAACTACATATGGATGATAAATTCAGAGGGTAATTGTTGAATTTTTTTGTATTTTATTATATGATATACTTAGTATTAAACAATGAAGAAAAGGGGTATATCATGAAAAGAAAAATTCCAAAGATTACCAATAGTGAGAAACAGATATTAGAAGTATTATGGGATGAGGAGAAGCCTCTTACATCTTCAGAGATTGTAGGAGTTTCTGATGATAGAACATGGAAGGCAAGTTCTGTCCACTTATTACTGAATTCCCTTTTAAATAAGGACTTGGTAGAAGTTGCCGGCTTTAAGAAGACAACGAAGAATTATGCCAGAACTTTCCAGCCAACAATGACAAGAGAAGAATATTCAATTAATCAGCTCCGTCAGGAGCAGAGAAATACGAGCCGTACATTATCCAGACTATTTAATGCACTGTTAAAGGATGAGGAAGATGACGACTTATTAAAAGAACTTGCAGATATGGTAGATTCCAGAAGAAGCCAGATTCGAAAAGACGGATAGGCAATACTGCACATACGTTTTTGCATTTCTCTCCGGTTATGAATATAAATATACATTACGATAAGTTCAATAGAAATCTATTGAAGTAATACAAGTTTATAGAAGTAACCCCTATTATAAAGGTTATAAATAGAAGGAGAGATAATGATGAGAAAAGCAAAATGGAAAAGAGTAGTAGCGACAGGTGCGATTCTTATGAGTCTTGGAATGGTATTTCCAGCAGCAGATATTCAGGCAGAGGAAGTTGACTTTGGACCAGGAATTGTAGAAATCGTGGATGATGATAGCATTAGTACCTGTGCAGATCAGATCAGAATAGTGTATCGTATTCATAATGGGCGAAGACAAAAGCGTCGTTGGAATCAGACACAAGGTAAATGGGTTGACAAAAACTGGATTGATCTTGGACCAGCATAGAATTTAAAAGTAACTACATAAAGATAATAGGGCTTATTTCCCGGCTACATTTGTAGCCGGGCTTTTTTATATTTTATCATATTTTATCAGGCAGAACGGAACGTTTAGCGCAACAGAACAAAATCAAGCTTATAATCTCCCCTTCTTTTTGCAGTTATCTGTGATAAGCTGTCTGCAGATTTCTTCAGGGAGGTATCTGTTTTACTTTACAGCCCAGAATTTATTCAGAAAGCTCTTCCCATTTGTCGTAGAGTTCCAGGAGTGCAGCCTCATTTTCCTCAAACTTCGTATTCAGCTCCATAAGCTTCGCCACATTAGTAGCATTCTCCGGAAGTGCCATTTCTTCTTTTAACTGGTCGTTTTCTTCTTCTAAACGGCTGATTTCCTTTTCTGTTTTCTTTAAGTCGTTAGCACGTTTACGCTGTCTGGCAGCTTCCTCGCGGGAACGCTTCCAGTCTTCTTTCGCTTTTTCAGGAGAAGGAGCCAGAGCGGCATCTGTGGCGGAAGTGAGCGTGATGTTATCGCTGTCCGCTGAGATGTTTCCAGCCTCTTTTTGTTCTAAGTAATAGTTATAGTTGCCTTTATAGTTTATGATGCCTTCTGGGGATAAATCCAGAATTCTAGTGGCAGTCTGGTTGATGAAGTAACGGTCGTGGGAAACATAGAATACGGTTCCTTCGTAATTGTTGATGGCTTCTTCCAAAATCTCACGGGACTGGATATCTAAGTGGTTGGTCGGCTCATCAAGAATAATGAAGTTGGCATTAGAAAGCATCAGCTTTGCAAGGGAAACACGTCCTTTTTCTCCACCACTTAAGGTTCCGATCACCTGGAATACGTCTTCGCCAGTAAAAAGGAAGGCGGCGAGTACGTTACGGATGCGGGTGTTTGTGAGCTTTGGATACGCATCGGAAATCTCATCAAAAATCGTTTTGCTATCGTCTAGTACGTGCTGTTCCTGATCGTAGTAGCCGATGGAAACTTTAGAGCCATATCGGATTTTACCAGAGTCGGCGCGAAGCTGGCGGTTGATGATTTTTAAGAGGGTGGTCTTTCCCGTACCATTTGCTCCGAGGAGGCCGACAACTTCCCCTCGTTTAATCTGCACATTTAAATTGCGGAATAAGGCTTTGTCACCAAAAGATTTGGAAAGTCCCTCAATTGTAAGTACATCATTACCGCTGAGGACTTCTGGTTCTAAAGTAATACGCATCTTGCTGTTTAAGACAACGGGTTTGTCCACGAGTTCAAGTTTACTGAGCATTTTCTCACGGCTTTCCGCACGTTTGATGGATTTCTCACGGTTAAAGGATTTCAGCTTGGCAATGACCGCCTCCTGGTGCTTAATATCCCGCTGTTGATTTAAGTAAGCTTTATACTGGGCATCCCTGAGCTGGGCTTTTTTCAGAGCGTAGGCAGAGTAATTGCCGCTGTACATTCGCATATTGCCGGCTTCAATCTCTACTACCTTAGTGACAACCTTATCCAGGAAATAACGGTCGTGGGAAATTACGATATATGCGCCGCGATAGTCGTTAAGGAATTTTTCGAGCCACTCAACCGACTGAATATCAAGGTGGTTTGTAGGCTCGTCCAGGAGCAGCAGGTTGGCATCAGAAAGCAGCAGCTTTGTTAGCTGCAATTTTGATCTCTGACCTCCGCTCAATACGGAAACCTGCAATTTCAGGTCGCCCTCTGAGAATCCCAGACCAATCAGAGCAGACTGTGTGCGGCTCTTGTAGGTAAGTCCGCCTTCTCGCTCGAAGCGTTCGGTAAGCAGCGTCTGCCGTTCGATGGTCGCTGTGGAATGGTCGCCGCCGTCTATACGGTCGTGGAGCTCCTCAAGCTCAAGCTCCATATCCTCGAGCCATTCGAAAACCGTCAGGGCTTCGTCGTAACTGCTCCATTACGCCGATCTTGCAGCTTCCAGCAATGTGAATTGCACCCTCGTCGGGAATGTGCTCACCGCGCAGCATTCGGAACAGCGTTGTTTTGCCGCTGCCGTTGATTCCTACGAAACCTATCCTGTCGTTATCGTATACGTCAAGGGACACTCCGCTGAAAAGCGTTCTTTCAGCGAACGACATCGAGACATCATTTAAACTCAATAATAGCATTTCATCACCGGATCTCTCTATCAAAAAACCAGCCGCCGGTGTGTGCCGGCGGTTGGCTCATTGAATATTTCTATTTATTTTCCGATACCGCGGAGCTTTTCAGGTGCGTACTTTGTATTTACAAGGTAATCGTTAAGCTCAACGGAATAGCTGTCGTAAGTGCTCTTCAGCAGCTCGTCGAATGCGTCGTCCTTAATGCCGTGAAGAATGCCCTCATTCTGGGTTTCAAGCCATGACTTCATTGTAGTCACATCATCGCGGACAACTACGTAAACACAGTTCTCCTCTTCGTTCTCGAAAAGGGTTGCCTTTCCATCAGCGGCAGTGTTCCAGACGTACTCCGTCAGCTTCTCGTTGAGAGAGGAAGAATCCTTTTTGATGTACTGCTCGCAGTCCTCGGCAGATTCCTTCTTTTCAGCGGTCGCTGCGTCTATCTTGTCCTGAACGTACTTATCGTAGTCAGCGTCGCCGGTGCTGACGATCGGCTTGGTGTAAATTTCCTCTACAGGAATTTCAGCTTCTGCGGTTTCGGCCGCGGCAGACTCAGCCGTTTCTGAAATTTCGGCGGTGGACTTGTCTGCCTCAGCAGTTTCAGCGGCTTCTGCGGTCTGCTTGGCTTCCTCAGTGGACTTAGCCTCCGCTGTGGAAGAATGTTCCTCAGCATAGCTGTCCTCTGCGTCGGTCCATGCTTCATACTGTGCCGCTCTGAGGTCAAAATCGTACTGGATATCTACCCAGTCCTCGCCGGAGTTTGCACGGTCTGCGTAGCTCTGTGCAAGCTCTCTTATCTTCTCCTTGTCAGCGTCATCCTTTAGGGAAAGTCCCTGATGGTCAGTGAACGTTACCTTCAGCAGCTTAACAGCAGCGTAATTCTCGGTTGCATAACTGTTGATCTCGTCCTCGGATACCGGAGTCAGTCCGTCCTTGTCATAATTGTGGAGGAACACAGCGCTCTCCTTGTAGCTGTTCTCGGTAATTTTACGGAGAGTGTCCTTGCTGATTCCCATGTTCTCGAAATGCTCGCCGAATGTGCTCTCCTCGATCCCGTAGTACTGAGCATAGTAACCGAGATCGTTGTCGAGTGACTTGATGTAGTCATTGATGGAATTATTATCATCATCCGAAAAGGTCAGTCCGTATTCGTCGAAAAGTGACTCTATCGCTGCATAGCGCTTAACACGCTCAAGCGCATAGTCCTTGAGCCATGCGGAAGCCGGCTTGCCGTCGATCGTCTCGGTGAATACCGTAACCTCAGCGGTGCCTAGGGAATCGCCCTTCTCCTCCTTTATTTTTGAGGAAGCCTCATTATACGCTGTGAGCTGAAGATCGTAAATGTAAATTCCATTAGGAATCTGCATTCCATTGATCGTTCCGATGTAGCCGCTGTCAGAGCAGCCTGTCATTGACGCAGCGCATACGATCGCACAGGAAGCTGCGATAAATCTTCTGTAGTTGTGTGACATCTATTATCCTCCTCAGGCTCTAAGTGTGATGTTCTTTTCAGCAAGAGCCTTGAGAACCTTTGCAACTACTGCGTCGGCTTCCTCGTCGGTCATGCTGCCGTCCTTACGGAGAACCAGCTTATAGGAAAGGCTCTTTTTACCCTCGGGTACCTGCTCGCCCTTGTACATATCGAATATTGACACGCTCTCAAGGTGCTTTGCATTCTTCCTGATGATATCGATTATCTCATCAGAAGTAACCTCGTCGTCGCACACAAGGCTCAGGTCACGCGAGGTCGACGGGTACTTCGGAAGCGGCTTGTACTTGCGCTCCTCGCCGCGAGCCTCAAACAGCTTGGGAATATTCAGCTCTGCGCAATATACGCGGCAGCTTATGTCATAAGCCTCAGTAACCGCAGGGTGGAGCTCGCCAACTGTACCGAGCTTTACGTCGCCTGCATAGATATCAGCGCACCTGCCAGGGTGATATGTCTTGTTGTCCTTTACAGGAACAAATCTCGCGTCAACTACCAGGACATTCAGCAGCTCCTCAAGTGCGCCCTTGATGGTGAAGAAATCCTCGTCGGGACCGTAAACGCACATTCCGAGGACGTCAGTTTCGATCGGAAGCTTTTCATTGGCAGGCTGGAATATTCTGCCCAGCTCGAAGAAGCGCGCCTCAAGGTTTCTGGCTCTGATATTTGTGTTGGCAACAGTCATCAGGGAGGGCAGCATACTTGTACGCATTACGCTGGTGTCCTCGCCAAGCGGGTACTGGAGCACTACGGACTTCTTCATATCATCGCTGAAACACAGCTTTTCATAGGAACGTGGTGAAATAAAGCTGAACGACATGGTTTCATAGAAGCCCTGAGCGAGCATGCAGTCAACCATCTTATTTTCAAAGTGCTGGCGGGGTGTGATCTCTCCAACGGACGAAAGCAGCGGAAGCGTGGTCGGAATCTCATTATAACCGTAGATTCGCGCAACTTCCTCTGCGAGGTCGCACTCGCGGACGATATCAACACGGGTGTTCGGAACGATAACGCTACCGTTCTCGTAGCCGAAGCCCAGCTTCTTGAAAATTGCGATCTGCTCCTCAGCGGGAATATTTGTGCCGAGGTGCTCGTTTATCCAGTCGGTGTCAAGCTTTAATGTATGCGGAACCTTCTTTGCGTTGTCAACGTCGATGTACTCGCGGACTACCTCGCCGCAGCCGAGTTCCTCTACCAACTCGAGCGCTCTCATGAGCGCAGCCTTGGAGTTGATCGGGTCGATTCCCTTCTCAAATCTGGAAGAAGCATCGGTACGCTTGTTGATCTTCTTCGCAGTCATTCTTACGGATACTCCGTCGAAGCACGCCGCCTCGAATACGACTGTGTTAGTGTCGTCCATTATTCCGGAGAACTCGCCGCCCATTACGCCAGCAACTGCGATCGGCTTCTTTTCGTCTGCGATGATCAGCATTTCGGGGCTGAGAGTTACCTCGGAGCCGTCGAGAATCGTTATTTTCTCTCCCTGCTGAGCATTTCTGACGTTGATCTTGCCGCCTTCAACATAGCGGAGGTCGAACGCGTGCATGGGGTTGCCGTATTCCAGCATTACAAAGTTGGTTATGTCAACAAAATTATTGATGGAACGTACGCCGCTTGCCTTCAGTCTTTCAGCCATCCAGCGCGGAGAAGGTCCGATCTTTACATTCTTTACAACTGCCGCCATATAACGGGAGCAGAGCTTGGTGTTCTGAACGTCAACGCTGATGTAATCACTGGCGCTGCCGTCAACACCCTTGAACTGCGGCTCCCTGACGTTCAGCGGCAGGTTGAAAGTCGCGGAAGCTTCCTTCGCGAGACCGAGCACGGAAAGGCAGTCGGGACGGTTGTTTGTAATCTCGAACTCAACTGTGGTATCGTTGAACCCGAGTGCGTCATGAATATCCTCGCCGATGAACATCTTATCGAAATCCGGGTCGTCGTTCAGGATAAGAATACCCTCGTTGCTGGAGTACGGAACATCGGACTGATCAAGGTTAAGCTCCTCATAAGAACACATCATGCCTTCACTGGGAACTCCGCGGAGCTTACCCTTCTTGATCTTCATGTAGGACATGTCCTTGTGGTTGTAGCAGGTAGCGTTATTGAGCGCAGCCGGAACAAACGCACCAACGAACACGTTCTGTGCAGAAGTAACGATCTGCACCGGCGCTTCCTTTCCTACGTCGATCTGGCAAACCCAGAGTGTGTCAGCGTCGGGGTGCTTTTCCATAGCAACGCACTTGCCGACTACAACGTTTGTGATGTCGGCGCCCTGCTTTGTCCAGGTCTCGACCTTGCTTCCGCTCATGGTCATGCCGTCGCAGAATTCCTTTATAGGCATATCGGCTTTAACATAGTCGTTAAGCCACTTCATTGAAAGATCCACTTTTATATTCTCCTTAATGTATTATTCAAATCAGAACTGCTCCAGGAAGCGCATGTTGTTCTCATAGAGAAGGCGCATATCCTCGATTTCATAACGGAGCATAGTAATACGCTCAATGCCTATGCCGAAAGCAAATCCGCTGTACTCCTCAGGATCGATCCCGCAGTTTTCAAGGACTTCGGGACGTACAACGCCTGCACCGAGTATCTCGATCCAGCCTTCGCCCTTGCAGAGCGGGCAGCCCTTGCCGCCGCAGCGGAAGCACTGGAAGTCGATCTCGCAGCTAGGCTCTGTATACGGGAAGTGGTGGGGTCTGAACTTCAGCTTCATGCCCTCGCCGTAGAGCTTCTTTGCGAATGTATCCAGAGTGCCCTTGAGGTCGGCGAATGTGATCTTCTTGTCGATTACAAGACCCTCGCACTGGTGGAAGATAGGAGAATGTGTGCCGTCCACCTCATCGCGGCGGTAAACTCTGCCGGGGCTGATGATGGCGATAGGAGGCTTCTGCTTGAGCATGGTTCTTATCTGAACAGAGGATGTCTGGGTTCTCAGCAGGACGTCGTCATTAATATAGAATGTATCGTTAGGGTCTCTTGCGGGGTGTCCATCATAGGTTAGCAGCATGTCAAAGCAGTATTTAGTAAGTTCGACTTCGGGACCGTCAACAACAGTATATCCCATTCCGTGGAATATGGACTTGAGGTCGTCGAGGACTATGTTCATCGGGTGGCGCTTTGCAATGAGCTTACGCTTTCCGGGCATGGTAACGTCGACTGTCTCGGTCTTTAAGCGCAGGTCAGTGAGCGCCGCCTTCAGCGAACCAGTCTTGTCCTTTACCGCATTCTCAATGTCAGCGCGGATCTCGTTTGCCATCTGACCGATGACCGGGCGCTCTTCAGCGGAAAGTCCGCCCATCTGCTTTAAGATAGCGGTAAGTTCGCCCTTCTTGCCGAGAAACTTAACACGGAGCGCGTCGATCTCCTTCATATCAGCGCTTTCTGTAACTGCCTTCAGCGCTTCTTCTCTGATCGCCTGTAACTGTTCTTTAATCATTGGTGTAGATCAATCCTTCCCTGTCAGAATATTTCAGGAGCTACTCCGCCTTTTTATCCGTGCAGAGTACCTTCTTTTATTCGATGTTTTTCAAAAACCATT
>ERZ826220.1652-NODE-1652-length-21405-cov-3.895222_pt1 | contig 21405 bp, 30 predicted proteins | sample MGYA00519927_ERZ826220 | MGnify/ENA primary metagenome ERZ826220 (study PRJEB31778, sample SAMEA3449225) | human gut metagenome | biome: human gut; feature: human-associated habitat; material: faeces | place: United Kingdom | collected 2010/2012 ... | reverse complement strand
CCGCCTCAACGACGAGCGTGACCAACGGTGGCAAAACCTGATAGCCGGCTTTCTCGTTCATGCGAGCCGCGGCGTCGTTCGTCACGATGGACAACACGAGTACACAGCCGTGCTGTGCGGCCCACAAGCCGCAATGCCGTTTGATCTCGGCACCGACACCCATACGCCGACACTCGGGCAGCACCGCGATCCCTTGGTCCATGGCGGTCCTTACGGCAAGGAACTCTGCTGCATCACCGTGCCCGGCAGCGGCATAATATGCGGAATCCTCCAGGTCTGGCATGACGAACGCGCCTCCTACAAGGCGGTCCTCGGCCCACGCCCCTATAAGCGTCGGCCGGAACAGGTCATCCGGATTGGGCAACGGTTTTGGCAATTGTTGATTCCGGCATTCTCCGATCTGTTCGGTGAGCAGATTCCAGATCATATCCACCTGCATCTGGTCATCCGCGACAGTGAAGCGCAACGTACCATCCGATTCATACAACCCGACGGACGAAACGACAGGGAGCTTGTCCGAATCATCCGACCGACCCTTGGAGATGCCACGGAACAGATTCTGCAATCCTTCGAACAATCCCATGGAAAACCTCCTATTCCCAAGACGAACGCTTTCACCATACCAGCCGATATCGGGAATGAGCATGAGCCAGCAGAATGAGAAAAGCAAGCAGATGGAAAACCAGAACAAGCCTAATAGCCGATCGACATCACGACATCATGGAGACGTGACGCAATCCTATGGAGACGTCATGCTCCAAACTGGGAGCCGGAACAAGAACACTACGAACAAGGCCGGAACGATCCCACTCATACCAGGAGACCACCATACGGATCCGACCATCTTCACCCATTGCATAAAGGCCGTTGGGTCCCGGCATTACGTCGACGGGTGGTCACTGTCCGACGCGCGCGGACGGCGGGTCCGATACACGGACCTGCCGGAACGCATTCCAACCGGGATACTCAGAGGAACCGTCCTGCAATGCGGTGATTGCGGGTGCGGAATGGAACATCCCACGTTATGAAAGGAAAAGAAACATGGATTCCATCATCCAGACTTTGGACGAGACCGGCATGCCATGGGAGCCGCTTCTTCTGGTTGTCCTGGTTGTTCTGTACGTGCTCGTATTGGATCAGATCGTTCAGGCGATCCTACGGCTTACGGTCGGACGGCAATACTCGGTCCGGATCCCGTTCTCGGTACGTGTCGGCGTGGACCTCCATCCGGACGACGTCGGCTCGTTCGCGATGGGATACCCGCAATGGCGCAGCGCGAAGAAGGATGGCACCAGGGGCCGCCGAACCAACGACTTCCATGTCATCAAGGACCGGACGCTCATCCTCCTCGACGGCTGGAAGCTGCGCGGCAAAAACCCGTTCGAGGCGTACGACCTCGTCCGTGCCCTGCGCCGAAACGGACAGGTGATCGTCCCATGCCAGGAGGAAAGGCTGAAACGCTCCCGGCTCGCATCCCACGCCATGCGCCGACGCGATTGCGGGAACATCGACGACATCATCTCGGCGTTCGAGGACCGTCCCACGGATTTCGAAGACTTCTGCGCGGACATGTTCCGCACCCTCGGCTGGATGGCCGAGACGACACCGCCCACCAACGACGGCGGATATGACATCTCGATGCGCGGCGAGACCGGTGCCACGGCCATCGTGGAATGCAAATGCTACGCGCGGAACCACCACGTGGGACGGCCCGTCGTGCAGAAGCTCCACGGCGCGAACGCCACGGTCGGAGCCCAGGAGATGATGGTCGTGACCACCAGCTCCTTCACCCAGGGCGCAGTCGACTATGCGGCCCGGACCGGCGTGCACCTCATCGACGGCACACAGCTGCTGTCGCTATGCCGGCGCGCATGGCCGTCCCAATCCTCCCCGCTGTCGTTCCCCACGACCGAGGCATGGCTCACCGACGAAGACATCATGGCACGCATCCCCATGGATCTACGGGCCCGATACCGGTGATATCCACCCTCGACCCTCGGCGAAAGAAGGACGAACCAATATGAAAATGCGAACGGATGTCCTCTGGGAACCGGACAAAACCGACGAACATGACCGACTGCTGTCGCGTTTTGAAGACTACATAATCGGCCTGCGCGCACGGACGGTCAGCCCATGTGAGATGGCCATCCATTCGTGATTTCGTGTACCGATAACAATCAACGCATGCGTGACCGGATTAGGAGAAAAACCAAAGCCAGGCAAGGAGCGCACGAATGAATCCGGATCCGAACGCATACCGTCCAAGCAGCCTCGACCTCGAAGACGCGGCCCGCATGAAAAGCGAAAGCGAACTGGAATCGACCCAGGCACACACGATGAGAAACAACCGCGACCTGGAAGCGGTCATGGCCATAGCCTGCCTCGTCATAACCCTGTCGATGGTGGAAAGCACTCCGTTCCTCGCCATCATCCCGTTCGCGACCGCGATCGCGCTCCTATGCGCCGCAGGACGCGAGCAGGCACGCGCGGTGAAGACGATGCGCGAATACCACGAGACCGTCTCCATCCTCGAAAACGAACTCGATGCCAACGACTACCAGAACATCATGGGACGCCCGCACCCATGGAAGATCCTCTGACGAACATTACCCCCGATATCGCAATGGGGACATGTGGAATCAATGAAGGAAACCGACGGGGGAAACAATAAAAGAACAGACTCGCACACTTTCCCCCGAAGGTGTTCCTCCCCAAAACCCTTTTCGGGAAACCGATCCCCAAAAGGACGAGGACCGATGAGGAACGGACGAAAACCACGCATGACGCTCCAGACCCTCGCGACCATCGCGATGAACCTGTTCACCATCTGCTGCGCCTGCTACATCATGACCATCATCCGGTCACGGATCGACCCGCGGGCCACGTTCATCAGCCGGCATACAGGAGTCGTATGCGGCATCATGGCGATAACCCTCGCCCCCATCCTCCTCACGACAATCTACACGACCATCATCCCAATGAAAGGAAGGGGAAGACATGGGAGCGACAATCATGCAACAGGCGGTAAAATTCGCGGCCAGACTCGACAGGACGACGCAGATGGCGGACATGTTCGCCGACGGACTGCACGGCATGACGGCCGCGTCCGACGCGCTGAAAAAGGTCATGGACGAGTTCGGCATGACCATGCAAGACGATCCCGACATCGAACCCATCGGCCACGACGAGGCCTGCGATACAGCGGAAACCCTATACCATGAACTCCTCAAACACGCGTCAAGCGGACACATGACGCTCAGATTCGCCCAGACCATGAACCGCGCGTGGGCGGAACTCACCGTCAGCGATGGATTGACGGAAGCGTGGCGATGAGACACGCGACGGAATGCGGCGAACGAGACGTCATGCGCTTCGTGAGGGAGACGGCCGGATGCCTGGTCGAAAAGGACATCGAATTGAGGGGCGCGGTCGAGGACCTGGACCGAAGAATCAAGGAGATCCGCCTCCAGATCGTCATGCTGAGCGGGAAAAAGGAAGGAAGGGGCCGGTGAACGACGAATTGTTCTCCATGGAAGAGAAAAGAGAGGGAAACGACGGGAAGGCCATGGTGAGCTTCATGGTGCCGGCCGCGCTCAAGAACGAGCTCCAGGAGCGCGCCAGACAGTTGCACACCACGGCGACACGACTCATGGCCGAAGCCATCCAGCTCAGGCTCAGGAAAAACGACGGCGCCAACGACATGGACAGGATCGGCGCCGACGAATTCGTTAAAGGCAACGCCATCAGGACATTGATCGCGTCGCGCCTCACCGGCGAGTCGCCGGCGCAGGCATGGGTCATCGCGTACCGGGCGGGATGGAACGACGCGTTGGATTTCTGCATCCAAGCGGAACAGGCACTCGACAAGGAGGAAGACAAATGAGCGAGGAAGAACGCATATGGGCCGACACGCTGGCCGACGCGGTGGAACCGGCCAACGAATACGCCCGCCGGATAAGGAGGAAATACATGGTGTCGGACCGGAACGACCGGTACGGCATCGACCACACATTGAATATCATCGGTCAGGCGTTCCTGGCCGGTGTGGAATACCAAGCCGGCCAGAGACCATGACGGCGAGCGGAGACACGACGATAGGGGAGGCCGACGCGGCCCTCCGATCGGAAAGCGCGCTCCTGGACGAGCGGCTGCCCGTTAGATGGGACGGTGAGATCATCCACTGGACGGACCGTTGGACCGACATTGGAGACATGCTGTTCCTCTGCGGGAACAACCGTCTGAGAACCCTCCAGGCATGCCCCGGCACAGACAGTCGACGTCAATGGAACCAGCACCGGCCCCACCTATGAAAGCCATGGAGCATCACAGGCCGCACGACCCGAAGCCGGTTATGCCTGATGCGTTGCGGCGTGTGCGGACTGACCCTCGTGGAAGAGCACCCGTTTGACGGAAGCGAGGAGAAGACCTGGCAGTTGGATGAACCCGATTACGGGCCGGACGGCAGCCACGCCGTCATCCAAGGAGAACTCGGCATATGAACGAAAATCACACAACCGGACCAGAGGCCGGCAAGGAGGACAGAACAATGAACAGGCCAAAAGCGAAGGTACGGCCGCGCAACAAGCCATTCGACGATCAGGAGCGCCAATACCTGTGCGGTCTAGACGCCGTCGACGCGTGCACCGAGAAAAGGATCACCTGGAATCGGGCGTTCATCGCGTACGCGATAAAGGAACTTGTGCGAGGATGCGCTCCAAGCGACATCTTCCGCCGGGCTGGATGCGGTCCGGAAGTCATCGGCAGCAAACGCATCGAGCGATGCGCCGCACGATGGCGCAAGAAACTCGAAAAACAACAGGAACAGGAGAAGCCTGATGAACAGGAATCATGACCCCATCGTCAAAGCGACCGTCATCATCGTGGCCTGCATCGTCGCGACGATCATGATCTGCGTGGAATGTGCGCTGCTGCCACGATACGGGTGGTTGTGGCTCGTCCTGCTGGGCCTGGTCGCCACTGCCATCATCTTCTGCGTGGTGACGATCGTCCTCGCATGGAGGCACGGAAAAGGAGGAAGACGATGAGCGACAGGACCAGATGCTGGTTCGGAGCCGTGACGGGGCACACCGTGCCCATGGCGCGCATGGCCGTCGCCGGCATGCGGGCGACCCGACTGTCCGACGAGGACATCGGAGCGGAATACTTCCTCGACCGGCACGCGGAACCGGACACCGGCCTGGTCGCCGACGTCTGCAAGGCCATGGCAACAGCGTTGAGAAGCCTTGGAAAAGAATACGGCGATACCATTCCGATCCTACCGGAAGCCATATGGATCGAAGCGATGGGATACGACGACAGGCCCGACAGCGACGACTGCATCATCGCCGTAGACTTGGGCACCGGTGACTTCTGCTACGACCGGATCCTGGCTGAAAATCCACAGGCCCGTGCCGGCGCCGTGATCTGCCTTGACAAGATATCCGAATTCATCAGGACCAGAACCTTCGTTGACGAGATGGGACAATGAACAGGCCGGGAAAAGCAACACGATCACACGGCAAGCCATCAGACGATGACGATGAGACCACTGGTCTCGGATTGCCCGTTTCACTCAAAAGACAAATCGAATCGTATGCGGTGATGCATCACATGACGCCAACCCAGGTCCTCGCGGAAGGCGTGAAACTACTCTTGAAACAGGAAGCGTTGCAACAGGGCAGAATGAACCGGTCCAAACCGAAGGCAAGGCCATGCAACAAGCCATTCGATGCCGAGGAACGACAATACCTGTGTGGTCTCGACGCCGTTGACGAGTGCGGTGAGAAACGGATCACCTGGAACAGGTATTTCATCCGCTATGTGGAATACGAGCTCGAGTTGGGTGCCAGGCCGGTGGATGTGTTCAGAAGCGCGGGCGTCGGTCCGGAAGTCATCGGACGCAAACGCATCGAACGGTGCGTGAGCCGATGGCGCAGGCAAGTGGCGAAGGAAAGGAATGAACAATGAACGGAGAAGGTTCCTTAGCCAGTTCATTGAAACCGTCAACCAAAGGAAAGGGTACTGTCTGGAGCTCGCATACTGAACGAGTTGCCATCAGGCCGGATAGCCGATCAGCTCACGGTCAGTCCAATCGATGAGCTCCGGCGTAATCCGGTCCACGTCCAACAGCCACACCTCGTTCCGGCGGGGGTTGAAGAAACCCAACCGCCGGATCGATTGGTATTCAGGGTGGACGGAATGCAATCCCATCCGCCAATAGATGAGCAGTTGAAGCGTGTACCGGGGATTCGGAGGATAACCACTCACCTTGAAATCCCACAACGCCCTCCCATACCACCGGACCATACTCGTCGAGGAACGCGCGGGACCTGGCGACCATACGTGTCAGATTGAAATACGTCGCCGCATCCGGAACCATCCGCCGCGGTCTCCAATACTGCGGTCCACGTCGTGAGGCCGCGTCGAAATCAAGCAGCAGGCACGCAGTGCGAGCCGAAGGAAAAGCGAAATCCACCATTCTGGACAGCAACGATTCCGCATACTCACCCTGGCCGACCAGACGGGCTCCCAACAGGGGAATGCGGAACGCGACCCTTTTGGGCGCGCCCATCGCGATTCGCGTCATGTAATCTACGTACAGGCCGGCGATGTCCGGAGCGACCGTCTCCATGGCACGGGGATGCAACGCCGTCCGATCAGGCAAAGGCGTCCGGCCGAACAGGGATAGGGGCAATAATCCTTCCGGCGGCTGGTCGACCATGCGGATGCGGGTGGTCACGGCCATCGGATCGTGCCGGCGGCGCAACTCATCTATACGCGCGGCGTCCGCCTCCAACACTGCGGCGGGACGCAGATCCATGCCAGTGGACCCGTCGAACCGATAGCAACGTGGCAAGACCGAACCTCCATTCCCCGAATAATCACGTGCATGGCATGAGGAAAGGACGGATACAACGAAAGGGAAACCAGTGAATCGGTCGATTTTGCAGCATTCCCAGCCGAATCGACCAGGAAATTCCCGCAAACTAAATATAAGCCGAATTGGCTCGACTAGCCTCGAAAATGAAATGATTTTCCAACATCAGAAAGGAGCTTTTTCACAATGTCCGGTGATGTAAAAGCAAACACCTTGCCGAAATGGAGCTATATCCTATTGGCGGTCCTCCTGGTCCCGTTTGACGCCGGTCTTATCTGGGCCATCGTTTCGTCGAAGGGCAATGTTCCGGATGCGGTGATGATGATCGCGTCCGTATGCGTTTTCACGGCAATCGCGCTTATCGTACATCTCGCTTGGCCGAGACGCAGCATGTGGCTCGGCCATCTGGCCGCATTCGTCCTGTTTTTCATATTGTTCCTCTTCCTTCACGCGTACGGCGAAACCGAAGCGGGAGCCTTCGCGTTCGTCATGGCGTTCATGAGCCTGTTGACGCTGGCTCTAATGGCCAATCTGGCATACAAAGACGAAGGTTGGGGGAAAGGAATGCTCGACAGTGAAAAAGCGTTTCGTCTCGGACGACCGCTCCTCATGTTTTACAGGCTGTTCCTTGCCTTCGGAATATTGGCAGAAATCGTCCCCGGCATGGCGGCCCTGATCTCGGACAACAGTGGAATCCTGATAAGCATGTTCATGACCACCTACCCAATGGCGCTCTGGAACAAGTTCACTGACATCGACGGCAATCCTGCAGAGAAGCAGGCGGATGGAACAACGGAAACAAAGAATCATGAAAACCATGAGGGAACCAGAAGAGAAACATCCATATACGTGAGGAAGGATATCCTGAGGTACCGGCGATAACGGATACGGGTCGGGGTGGAACGTTGAATCCGTTCCACCCCGACCCATACCACAGCCAGGTTTTTCGTCACCAATCGAATCACACGGCCAGACCGGCCCGCTTCGAATGACTGTCAAGATAGCTGACCAGCGCCTTTCGCAACAGTGCGGACATGCCTATGCCCTCGCTCTTCATGACACTGCGGGCTTCGGTCTCGATTTCCTTGGTCAGATAGGTCTTCGCAAGGATATCGGCTTTGGGACGCGGCTGGTCGGCGAGAGGCCTGCCGGCGAAGATGTCATCAAGATCATCCGCCGTGAGAGCACGGTCGGGGACCTGAATCTCACGGATGATTTCCGGGGTGTGGCCGGCGTAGTATTCGGACAGTTCGTCCCACGTCTTCTCGTCTGTCATGTCGTTCTCCTTTTCCAATCGGTCACTCATCGAAATAACGCAGCCATTCCGTCCTGCATTCCATGGCATGGAACGCTTTACGGGAACGTTGCGACACCAGGACCTCGATCTTTTTCTCCCGGAATTCGTCGACGTATCCGAGAAAAGCCATGACCCGATCGTCTTTCCTCTTGGATTCGACCTCGAGGATCTTCACCGGGTGGGTAATCACGTAGTCGATCTGCGGTCTGGTGATCCAATGCTTGTAGGCGGATTCCTCACATTCGAACATAATAATATAGTACCATATTTTAGGACTAAATAAAAAATAACATTTCTTCACTGATTGCGTTGCGTGTCATATCGTTGAGATGGAAAGCCCCTCGACGCATGTCGCTGCAACGATTCGCGAAAAAGCCGTTTTACCGGCCGTTCAACGGTTTCCACCATCGAATGTCACACCTGTGCCAACAAGGAATATCCCAGTAATGTGATATATTGGTTCTGTCGGCAAGGCGGCAGGCCAGCCGAAACGGCAGGAAGGAAACCGCATATGATGAACGTCAACTACCTCGACACAGGGTCCGGCACCATCCTGCAGGCCGAACTACGCGACTGGACCCAAGCCGCCTTGAACCAACTCGACAAAGCCTACGGATACGGCTCGTTCCGTCCCGGACAGCTCGAAGCCGTCAACACCATCCTCAACGGCCGGGACTTGGTCGCCGTCATGCCGACCGGCAGCGGCAAAAGCGTCTGCTACCAGTTGCCCGCCCTGCGTGTTGGGTCGTTCACCGTCGTCGTCTCTCCCCTGCGCGCGCTCATGCGCGACCAGGTGCAGGCATTGCAGGCGAGGGGAGTGCCGGCCGCGCTGATCGACAGCGGAGTGACGCCGAAACGACGCCGAAGCATCTACGACATGGCCCATGGGGGAGGCCTGCGCATCCTGTACGTTGCGCCGGAGCGCCTGTTCTCCGACGATTTCACCGCCTTCGCGCAATCCACGCGCGTGGATCTCATCGCCATCGACGAGGCGCACTGCGTGCTCCAATGGGGCCACGATTTCCGCCCAAGCTACATGCGGATCGGCGAATTCATCGCGGGCCTGCCGTCACGTCCCGTGGTAGCCGCGTTCACCGCGACCGCGACGAAGCGACAGGTCCCGGAAATCGCCCGGGATCTCGGCCTCGACCGGCCGATCATGATCGGCACCGGTTTCGACCGTCCCAACATTCGGTTCGACTCAATCGAACTCAAACCATCAGCACGCAGGAAATTCATCACGAAATGGGCCCAAAACCATGAGGGAAGCGGCATCGTGTACTGCACCACCATCCGCCATTGCGACGAACTCGCCGAATGCCTGCAGGACGCCGGCATCGACGCGGAAGCGTTCTACGCGCCCCTCACAGACAAGGAGAAGGCCCGTGTCCAAGACGGGTTCCTCACCGGATCGCCGCACGTGATTTGCGCGACCACCGCGTTCGGCATGGGCGTCGACAAGCCCGACGTTCGCTGGGTCCTCAACGACGGGCCCTGCGAAAGCCTCGAATCGTTCTACCAGGAAGCCGGCCGCGCGGGACGCGACGGCAAGCCCGCACGCAGCGTCATGCTCTGGACCGAAAGCGACTTCATGAACTGGGAAAGACGCCTCGCCGACAACGCAGGCAACGCGCTCGACGATCCGAAAGACCGTTCCAAAGCGCAGCAGGCCGCGTTCGAGCGTCTCGACGCGATGCGCGGATACTGCGAGTCCGACTCATGCCTCCGGGGAGTGATCCTCGACTATTTCGGAGACGACCACGATGAATACTGCGACAATTGCGGCAACTGCACGTACATCGCGGACTGCGACCAGCCGTCCAGTACGGGCGGAAAAACCAAGAAAACCAAGCCCAAGACCAGCACGCAAGGCCTGGACCTCGCCGAAATAGACGCGACCATCGCCGGATTCGTGTACGACCGGGAACGAATGCTCGGCTTCGGATATGGCATCCGCAAAACCATCCGCAGTCTCATGGGCGACACCGGCGAAGGAGTCGACGACAGGGACATAGATCAGCTCGACGGATACGGCGCCCTCTCGGACCTGGACGAGGACGTCATCGAGGACCGCATCCACAAGCTCATCGACGACGGAACCATCTACGTCGGCAGCTACCACACGCTATTGGAGCCATAATGCCAAACAAAACAACAAGATTGGCCGGACTGAGAAGGGAAAAAGGGTTGAGCCAGATCGAACTCTCCCACGCCACCGGCATCAAACAATCCAGGATCAGCGAATTCGAAACCGGACGCATCCCCACTGCCAACATGACCCTGAAAACGGCCGTCACCCTCGCCGAAGCGCTAGGCGTCCACGCCGAAGACCTATTGGACTGAACCGTACAACCGTCGGGAACGCCGAAAGTCGAAAGTCAGCGGACCATATCGAACTGGTATTCCCGGTCATCGTCCAACGAATCCACCGCCCTCAACGCCGCGTTGTTCCACAGGCTCGCGGGCCATCCGGCCATCTTCGGCAAGGCGCGCGCGAAAGCCCGGTCCGACCGGTACATCGGCACATGTACCAGACCGTCCTCGCTTGCCTCCAATGATTCCACGAAAGGAAGCACGCGCCTGAACAACGCCTCCTGGATCTCACTGATCTTGTCGAACACGCCAAGCAGGACGGACTGCACCCAATACGGCGGCTCCTCATGGCCGTTCACGCCTTCCTCCCAACGGGAGACGGTCTGCTGTCCCACCGGTTTGGGATCGGATGGGTCCTTCGGCACGAGCAGGCCAAGAATCACACCCAGATCGGCCTGGCTCAAACCAAGCATGCGACGCCTCGTTTCCATCTCGATGCACGTGAAAACCATGATCTCCAAACCCCTTTTCCTCGAGGGATCCAGGCGGCCTTGAAGCCATCCCGGAAAACAATGGACAATCGCTGATTTTACACGCAAGAGCGGCAAAGAAGAGATGTGTCCTGACGACGTCCGTGAAGTTCGGATAAGCGGATAATCCGGATGTAGCTAGAAAAGACCGACGGCGGAACCCATTCCGACGATATCACAGGCAACGACGCCGATGCCGGCAAAATCCCGCCGCCGAAAAACAACGAACCCTCCGCTGCCGCTTCGGGACTATTTCGACAGCGGACCATGCCCCGCCATGCCTGGTGCGGCGGGGCCGGGAAACGGAGCGGCGCACCGATGCGCCGCAACCCTTCTATTTTCTTTTGAACCGTTCGGCTAAAGCCTCATGATCGTAACCGCTTCCACGCCCGCGCCACGCAATCCGGACTGGCGTCCGGCGTGCTCGCGGACGCTCCAGCGGCTAACGCTACCGCTCAACCAAACGGTTCAAAAGAAAAAACCAAGGACCGACACCATTACAAGGAGAACACCATGAACGACACCGTCAAACATTCGGATGACGAGGCAATCGTCTCCCTCACCTACACGTGGGGAATGGTCGGGGGCTTCCTGCTCGAGCATGGCAGACCGGCAACCGACCGCAACATCGAAGCGCTGGTCGCCGCCTGCGGTTTCGGCGGCCGCATCGAGAACGGCATGGACAGCCTGTTCAACGGCGCATACGACGAGGTTGAGGGGCAACTGCTCTGCGCGTTGCAGAACGATCTGCCCGACAAGCCATGGTACGACCGTCCGAACAGTGAATGGGTGTACGACCGTGAGAAGCCCGCCGATTATCACGACGATGGCGAGGCCGAGTCATGGTACGGCACGTACTGCCATGTCGGCGTCCACCTGAACGGGAATCAATGCCGGTGCTGCAACACCTGCTCCCAATGCGGAAGGCACATGTGCGAGGAATGCACCGTCCGCTGCTGCACATGCGGCAGCATCGTCTGCGACAGAGATGCACGCGAAACCCCGGAAGGCGAATGGGAGTGCGTCGAATGCGAATGCGAACACAATCCAGAGAAGAAGCGTCTGCTCGACGCCCTAGAAGGATACGAGGAGACCGATACCACCCGCCGTGTCATCCGCGACTTCATCAACAGCCTCTGAACAAGACGTCGTGGGAGGACATCGAGCCCTCCCACGACGTCCGGCCCCTGAAGCCACCTGAGCCCACCCGGCCCGGCCCCAGGGCGCCGGGGATAACGGACCCTCCGCTGCCGCTTCGGGACTATTTCGACAGCGGACCATGCCCCGCCATGCCTGGTGCGGCGGGGCCGGGAAACGGAGCGGCGCACCGATGCGCCGCAACCCTTCTATTTTCTTTTGGACCGTTTGCCTGCGGCAAAAATCGTAACCGCCTGAACGCCCACGCCACGCGATGCCGGACTAAAGTCCGGCGTGCTCGCGGACGCTCCAGCGGCCGACGTCGAGGTCGACCAAACGGTCCAAAAGAAAAATTTCAGGGACCGGATAGACTCACAAGGAGGAAAACATGCAGAACATCATCTGGACCAACGATACCGGCCAGATCGACGCCATCATCGAGGAATGGCGGCAGGAGGCGCTGTCCCTCGCCGTAGACATGGCCAGGAATCCAAAGGAGACCGTGGACGAGGCTACGTACGGCGTGGACGTCATCCTCAACAAAGCATGGAAGAACATCGTCGATGGGTACGAAATCCCGACCGCGCAGCGCCTCTTCGAGACCATCAACAGCCTCGATATCCTCGACGCAAGAATCCGCATCGCGGCCGACGAGCTCAACACCGAATACCGGGCCGACGAGCAGGACAACCTACGCCACCTCGAACTCGAACATCCGGTCATCATCCTCGGCCAGGCCGGACTCTGGAACGGTAGCCGCACCCTCGCCAGCACTGTGGACTTCGACAACGTCGGCGACATCATCGCCGACAGCCCCTGGGCCGGTATGGAATACGAGACATGGAAAATCGACGAGCACGACGACCTGAGATACGTCGGCGTCCACCACGATGGAGTCAACACCTGCACCTTCCGCGAGCTCAAGGCTAACGGACATGGCGAGAAACCCATCGAGGAGTGCGACCTGCTCGCCCTGCTCAGGGCGAGCCGTCCCCTCGGTCCGCGCGTCCGTGACGTCTACGGCATGCCCGCACCCGCGAAGAAACACGGAAACCGTTGAAAAAACAAAAACAACCAGAAAATATCACAATACTGTGATATAATAGGGGTTGTCGGCAAGGCAAAAGGCCCGCCGAAACCCCACAATGGAAGGGACAACAATGCTCGAGGCATTCAACGAACTCATGGCAGACCCCACATCCCGAGCCGAACTCGCCGGCGGAGTCGTAGAGGCGCTTATCTTCGTCATCCCCGCGGGAGCATACATACTCTCGCTCCGGATTCGAAGCCTGCTACGCCGTCTGCGCTACGGCACCGACCGTCCACGCGTCATCGTCGGCCACGCAACCAACTCCTAGTCGACCCGGAGGGCGGCCACGTCGCCCTCCGGACTTCCTCCTGCCGGTTCGAACTGGAGGCCGAAGCCATCGACATGGCGGTCGAACTCGACAACTACCGGGAATTCCTCGCCATCCTCTCCAGTGAGATAGAAGACCTCCGCCAGCAAATCGATGAGGCTGGATAGAAAGGTCCGGACCCGCCCGCGACACCCGCGGGCGGTGCCTCCGGCGGCCAGAGGACGGCTAACGTCCTCTGGACTCCACGCGCCGGGAACCAGTTCCCGGACCCAACAAGTGGCGGGGCCGCGCCACGGAGGCCGCGTTCCCGCCCAAGGAAACGGAGCGGCGCATTGGCGCGCCGCGCATCCTGATTTTCTTTGTGACCGTTCGGCTGAAGCCTCATGATCGTAACCGCCTCCACATCCGCGCCACGCGATGCCGGACTAAAGTCCGGCGTGCTCGCGGATGTTCCGGCGGCTAACGCTAACGCTCGACCAAACGGCCACAAAGAAAAAATTCAGGGACTGGCAGGACCAAGGGGAAGACCGATGAATCATTGCACATACGATTCGCAGCACGAACCGAAGAGCATCAAGGTCCAAGGACTCCATGGCCGCTGGGACGTCTGCCTTCACGCGGTCGAAAAGAACGGTAGCCGGGAATACTGGTGGGTTCGGAACGCCAATGGCGTGGACGGCGAGGACGGCTACTGGACGACCAGGAACACGGCAGGCGAATACAAGTACTTCTGCGACGCGGGATGGGGAGACGGCGACAACGCCATCGCACACCTCGAGGAGGAACTCGCCGACTGAGACCCGGACCAGCCAACATGTCCGGCCCATATCGGGCCGGATACCCGTGAAAAGAACGAAACATAAAAGGCAGGAAAGAAAAAATGTGCAACTACAAGCTGACCGTGACCATCGGCAAGAACAGCGACATCGTCGACGGCGGCGGCTGGGTCACCTCCATGACCTGGAGGAAGTCCACCATCCTCGAAGCCAAGGACCGAGCCCAGGTCCTCGCCCTGCGCGACCTGCTCAACAGGGGCAAACCAGCCGTCGATGAGGACGGATACCTCATGTGGGATCGTTGCTACGGCATGTGTAACCCGCAATGCTGGCAGTGGGAACTCGCATGCGCGCATAGCACCTGCATTAACCAGATCATGCGCCGTGCCGGCGTGGATTGGGCCGACGCCGGCGTGCCCGACATCGACATGCCCACCATCTCCATCAACCTCTCCATCAACTGAAGGGAACGACAATGTCCAACGAACAACAGGATCCAAAGGATCTAGCGACCGGAACGTCGCCCAGATCTTCGACGTCAGCACGTCAACCGTCCGTCAGGCAAGAACCCACGACGGACAATAGCCGGGAGGACTGATGAAATAGAACGACCTCCGCCCCAAGCCAAAAGGAGCCACACGAACATGAATACGGAACGAGTCATGGAACGCGTCCGCCGACTGCTGGCCATCGCCAACGATCCGGCCGCCTCCGACAACGAGCAGCGCATCGCCCTCGAACAGGCGCAACGGCTCATGGACAAACACGCCATCGAGGAATGGCAGCTCGAAGAGAACCACGACGATGTCGAGATCATCAAACGGAGGATACGATTGGAAACCAATCCATGCAACCGATACATGGCGCAACTCGCGAACATCGTCGCCCGCGGAAACCGGTGCAGAGCTTCCTACGGATGCCGCAGGGCAGGAAACGGCCGTGACGTGATCAGCGCCATCACGATCTACGGAACCCGCGGAGACGTCGACAAGACCGAAGCCATCTGGACCGCCATGGAAACCAGCCGCGCCGCCATGTGGCGAGAAAGAGCGCGCACCACACCCCGCGCGAAAGCCAACGCGGCCTGGAGGAACGGCTACTACCGCGGATTCCAGGAAGAGATCGCCCGCAGATACCAGATCCTCCGACTCGAGATGGAATCGGACGGCACCGGCAAGGAACTCGTCACCATACGCAGCGGCCAGGTCGACCAATGGATTGAAACCCACGTCACATTCATCGCCGACAAGCCGAAACTCTCCAAGACCACAAGACCCAGCCAGGCCGCCTACCGGCACGGAAGACAGGACGGGGCACGCCAGGCGATCGGACTCAAGGAAACCGGCGCCGCATGCAACTGGACCCTGGAAAAGTAGGAAACAAGCAGAAAGGAAAGACCCATGTACTGGGACCGTTACATCCACCGCAACAATCCACGCCGCATCGAACCACTCGACAAGCCGCTCGACATGTACGTCATGCTCGACACGGAAACCACGGGCCTCCATCCAGAGGAAGGCGCCACGCTCATCGAAATTGGCGCGTTCCTCGTCCAGCCAGGCAACGAGAACAGCCGGCCGAAATTCGAACAGCTCATCGACCCGCGCCAACCATTGTCGGAATTCATCACCGGGCTCACCGGCATCACCGACCAAATGCTCCAAGGCATGCCCACAGCCGGCGCCGCTATGCTCCGTTTCCACCAATGGCTCGACCAGGTCTGGCCGACAGGGGAGCCGTTGACCATCATCGCCCACAACGCCGAATTCGACGTCAGCTTCCTCGACGCCGCCGAACGCGTCTACGATCCGACAGCAAGCGGATTCGACTGCCGGTGGCTATGCACGAAGGAAATGAGCTGGGAACTCAACCCGCAGAAACGGCACCATCGCGTGACCGACCTCATCGCCGACTACCACATCGGCGACACCGAAGAGCACCGCGCCCTCGCCGACGCAATCCAGGAGCAGATGATCTACCGGGCGCTCTGCCATGAAGCCACCATGCGAGGAAAGTGGATCGGACAATGAGCATCATGCTGGACGAGGCGCAGGCATACGAGAACAGCCGCGACTATGACTGCTGCCAGATTGTCGAAGGAGCCTGCACCGTCGGCGACGCGATCTACGAAGCCTACTGCGCCGGACGCGAAGCGCCACCCACTGACACCGAAATCACGGCGGCCGCAAAGTATCTGAAAGCCAACCCTGGACTGTTCGGCCCCTCCGCATGCTTCATCGACCAGAACCGTTTCAGAGAGATCGCGAGAGGCGTGCTCCAAGCAGCCAGAACTGCCATGCAGGTTCATTAAATGAGCTTATCGCACATTACCTTGTTATGAACGGAAGGAGGACTTTCTAATAGCGTTCTGATATCCGCAGGCGCATGAAAGAGACATGCGTAGGTGAAAACAACATCCCACAAAGGAGGAAAACATCATGGCGACAATCAACCAGATTCCCATGACCATTATGGGCAACATCGTCAAAGACCTTGAACCCAAACGCACGGCCGGCGGCAAAACCGTCATCACCTTCCGGGTCGCGCAGACCAGCAGCACCGAGAGGAACGGCAAATGGGAGGACGGCGAGACCACGTTCATCCGCTGCGTCGCATACGGCGCACTGGCGGATCACATGATCGCTTCCGGCATCCGCAAGGGGACCAGGGTCATCGTCACAGGCCGATTCGTGCAACGCGACTGGCAGACCGAGACAGGAGAGAAGCGCAGCAGCTTCGAACTCAACGCCGACGACATCGGCACCTCCATCCGCTATGCGACGGTCCAGATCACCAAAGCCAACGAAACCGTCGCACAGTCGGCATTCCAGCCGCAGCCGACTCAATTTGCGCCGACCCAGCCAGTCCAAGAAGCGAAAGACGATCCATGGCCCGGCACGGTCCAGGACCAATTCGCCGAACCACAGGAACCTACCTTCTGAAAAACAAGAATTCTAGGGCCCATGACATCTAACCGATCGTCATGGGCCCTAATTATTCATGTGCTTCAAAAGGAAGACAGTTCGAATAGAATGAGCGAAGCAGCAAATAAGGAGACGATGATGATAACGGTAAATTAGGTCGAAGCCCGATATCGGAGTGCCGCAATGAAGCAGCCAATTGACATAAGCCATCCGATATCGGACTTCAAAGGACCTTGATCCAAATGACCCAGGCAGTGGATCACTGGTCCAAAAGGCCAAATAAACCATATCGATATCAGAATCGAGGACCATTCAATGGGCCAGGATCACAATGGCGTGACGGACCAGAAAACGGCGGAGGGGATGTCGTCATCGATATCGGAGCCGGTCCGATAAACCTGATATCGGTTCAAAAGAAGAAATGAGCCAGGACCATTTGGACCATTTGAGCCATGGACCAAATGGTCCAAATAGCAACGAATCGTTGGAATGAAGCCAAAGGCTCAATTTGGACCACTTATCCGGACCAATATCGGCCCCGGTCCATTTACCGATATATCGGTCAAAGACCAAGTATGGGATCATACGATCCATCGACATGACGTGGACCATAAGGCTCCGATATCGGAAACCTTCATCCATCGAATCCGATATCGGAGGTGGGCCGATTGATCCCGATATCGGTTCAAAAGATCAAATGGACCGGTGAACGGTCGCCATGGTTCCAGAACAAATTGGTCCTCCGGGGGAACGGACCATGTTCGGAACCATCCGATGTCTGAAGTTCTTCCGGCTCATTCATTCGATTCCTCCGGGCTGGCCCATTCCCATTCCATACAGCAATTGGACCGATATCGAACCAATAGTCGATCGGTACGGGAAGCAATCTGCACCTGAGTGCCGCCGCGCTTTTTGCTGTCATATTCCGGAACGGATACCAGCGATAAAGAACAATCAAGAGCAGACACGATAAATACAAGCAGGGAAAAGCAAAATGAAAAGAAACCAAGAAGAGAACAGACAGAAACAACACGCAACCAAAGAACAAGTCAAAAGAACAAGCAAAGACAACTGAATAGAAAACAGACAGACCAACAGCCAAAACAAGCAAAAAACCAAAACTATATACATGAAAAAGAAACCACGCGCGTCTTGCACCCGGCTTCGCGGCTGACGCCTGAAAACGGCGGAATACCGCCGTTTTGGTGGTTTAATAAGACGGATGTCAGGGTTTTATGCCGATATCGTCCGGCTTATTGGGGTTGTGTGTGTGGAATGAGCATGGAAACGATAGAGGGAATGAGCCGGATGCCTGTTTGTCCGGTCTGTGGCAAGCCCGTGGGTGAGGTATGTAAACGGACTGGAGAGGCGGGGCGTAAAGGCGAATACAGGCAATGGCATTTGGCGTGCGGTGATCGGAAGAGAAAAGCCGAGGGGAGACTGAAGGAGGCTGACAAGCGCCGGCGTATTGAGAAGGAGCGGGACGACCGGCTGTTGGAAGCGTGGCTCGACCGGCAGGACGCTTTGGAGTTCCTGGGCCGTGAGATCGCCGACTACAACGAGTTCGCGCCCGAACATGACAGGGCGGTGGTCCGAATGGTCTACGAGCTCACCCGTCAGGCGATATTGATGTTCCGGATCAATCCGATGATCCCTGTTGACTACGGTGACGACTTCCGTTGGCTGTCCGCCGAGATCGGTTCGGACGGGATGGATCTGATCGCCGACAGTGTTCGATGGCATGGCGCGCGCAAGTGGCGTAATGACCCGGATGTGAGTCCGGAGGGCAGGGCGCCTCGCTCGTTCATGGGTCATGTCAAAGAGCCTGGGGAATCACTCGAGGACGTATACACGGGAAATGTGGATCGTGAGGAGACGGTTTCCTACGAGATCGCGTTGAAACACATCTGGCGTGAGGACAACATCGCGGGAGGCCGATGGGCCAACGACCGTGGTCCATGGACGTACAAGTAAAGGAACGAAATATGGGAAAGAAAGAGAACCGGCAACTCATCGGACTGCGCATGCGTGCTTCCGAGATCAAACGCAGACGGCATGAACTCGATAAAAAGTACGGCCGGATCGATGGCGTGTGTCCCATCTGCGGCAAGCTGATACGCAAACCCAAGCGAGGGCCGACCGCTCGGTTCTGCAGCAGCTCATGCCGTCAGACGTACGCTCGGAGAAAACAGGCCGCGATTGAATTCAGGAAAGACAAGTCAGCAGACCTGGCCGTGGGACAGCTTATGGACCAGGCCAACGACTATCGCGGAAAAGCCGACAGAATCAGAAAACGTAACCTGAACGCGCAGCAGAAAATCAAACAAGTCAGGAAAACCAGCCGTCTCGCATGCATGTTCCAACTCAAAACCATCCTGGAACGCGATCCGGAACTCATCGAGAACGCGCCATCCAACGGATACGTGGCCGGACTCATGGACGACATTGATCGGCAAGGCAGGCCCGGAGACGCGGAACGCCTGCTCAGACACAACGGATACACGGGCCCCATACCGCGATAGGAAGAACAAGAGGGAAAACGACAACATGTCGATGAATCTGACCAAACTCACCAACGCCGAGTATCCACTCAGCGACGCGAGGGAAGCGATCGACGGGGACAACGCGTTGGACCCGTCCGATCCGAGCGCCTACTATACGGCGGCGGGCAATCCGCCGGGCTATTGGATCGGTAAGGGAGCTGAACTCGTCGGAGGCAAGGTCGGCACCACCGCATCCAGCAAAACTGTCCGGGAGCTCATCAACGAACGGCGCAACCCATCCAACGGCCAATACCTCGGAGACGTCAAACTAAGCGAGGGGGACAACGGGGAGGCGCCCGTCGCCGGATGGGACCTGACCACACGCCAGCCGAAAAGCATCAGCATCCTCTGGGCGTTCGGAGACAAGGAAACCAGGGACGGCATCGACGAGTGCATGCGCAAGGCCGCGGAAATGACCATCGACTATTTCGAAAACGAGTACGCGACCACCCGCGCGGGACAGGGGGGCATCGCCAGCGTCTCCGCGGACGGCGTGGCCGGATTCGTGTTCGACCATTACGACAGTCGTGACGGTGACCCGCAGCCGCACAAGCACATCGTCATCAGCAACCGTGTGCGCCGTTCGTCCGACAAGGTATGGACGGCATTGGACGGGCGGAAGATCTATGCGGGCATGGTCGAGATCAGCGAAGTGCATGAGAACCTGCTGCAGGATCTGCTCACCGAATGGTTCGGCTGGTCGTGGACCCTCAAACAGGATCATGACACCAAGGCCATGGTCAACGAGGTCGACGGCGTGCCGCAGGAACTCATCGACGCTTTCAGCGGACGCCATGTGGAAATAGCCAAGGAAGTCGAAAGGAGAATCAAGGAAGAGGAACGCGAGACCGGCAGGGAAGTCGGCCCGCGCCGCAAGGCGCAGATCGATTTGGAAGTCTGGAAGAACACCCGTAAGGCGAAGCCGGAGATTCAGCCATCCCTGAAAGCGAAACGTGACCACTGGTATCAGAAACTCGGCGAAGTCGCGCCAGGCATCCAGATCGACCGGATGCTCAAGGACGTCAACTCACGCAAGACCAGCCTCATGCATGTGGACGCGGAATGCGAGGACGACATAGCCCGACTGCTGCTCGGCCAGCTCGCCGACCTCACCCGGCTCGTCGGAGGCGCGGACGAATATCTGGACCGTCAGGCCCGCATGGCGATGGCGAACACGGCCCACGCGCACACCGTATGGAAACGCACCAATGTGCGCGCCGAAGCCGAACGGCTCCTGCGCGGAGTACGCATCGACCCGACGCAACGCGTCATCGTCGCCAACAGGATCGCCGACAAGGCACTCAGCCAATGCGTCAAGCTCACACCCGACCGGTACCAGGTGCCGAAAGACGCGTTGGACAATCTGAGCATCGCCACCCGGCAAGGGCAAAGCGTGTTCGAGGACGCCGACCTCGACAAGTACACGACGGTCGATGTGCTCCAGGCCGAACGGTACATGATCGAAAGCCTCGACAAGACCGTCCAGCTCGGATACGCGTCCGGCGAGGGAAACCAATGGCTCGACCAGTGGAACAAGCGGATGAGCGCGCAGGGCGGCTATCCGCTCGCGCCCGATCAGCAGAAGGCCGCCTCATACGTGTTGGAGAACCCGCGTCTGGTCAGCAGCATCATCGGACCGGCGGGCACGGG